>JAAIGF010199919.1_pt1 | contig 88860 bp, 78 predicted proteins | sample 6487441 | NCBI WGS metagenome assembly JAAIGF01 (sample SAMN13974129, study PRJNA590717) | phyllosphere metagenome | biome: pepper field; feature: multiple bacterial spot infested pepper fields; material: pepper leaves; isolation source: leaves from pepper fields | host: Capsicum annuum ... | reverse complement strand
CCATTCCGAACACAGAAGTTAAGCCCACCAGCGCCGATGGTACTGCGAATAGCGGGAGAGTAGGTCGCCGCCAGTTTTTATTAAAAGTCTCATTCATTAATTTGAATGAGACTTTTTTTATGTCCATACTTCATGGTTCAAAGTTTAAAGTTTAAGGTTCAGGGTGTAAGGTTTAAAGGATATCCTTTAAAAGCAGGAAACTGACACAAAGCTGAAGGCTCCGGAGGAGCCGCCTGGTAATAGCTGAAAACCGGGTAACCCGATTAGCCCCGCAGGGGCGGCCTGTTCAACCTCCCATCCCCATGTAAGCCAAGTGCTGCTTAAGCATCTTTTTTATCCTCAACAATGATCATAATAGTCAAAAGACGAACCACAGAAACCTATAGTTTTGCTAATTGCTAATTGCTAATTGCTAATTGCTAATTGCTAATCATTTATCACTTATTATTCATTATTCATCACGCAACTCACAGTGCACTTATCGTAAAAACAATACGGCTGCTGTAACTGGCGGCAGGAACAGTGACGGAAATACCGGTCAATTGAAGCTGTACCGGAATGTTGGTATAGGCTGCCAATGCAAGAACTGCGGTAATCCGAAATAATTCGACATCGGTGGTTAAAGGGATGTTGGTATAGCTGGTGCCTCCGGTAATACTACAGGTGGTACAGGAAGTCGTTCCGTCACCGGTGCGTCGGGCATTCAGAACAAGACTTGAATTCCATGTAGGATTGGCTTCGTAATGCATACTTACCTTTCCGCTTCCCAAAATCGATGGGACAGTGGCGGTCAACAGGATTTCATTTGCAGCACTTTCGTAGGTCCCAGCATAATTTGTTCCGGCTTCAGTAAGGGCAGGAATATTCAAAACCCAGTTTGTTCCGCCGACGGTCAGTGTTCGTTGTGACTTTATTTCCCAACACAACAGCAAAAGAACAGCTATGATAAATTTTTTCACATATTTTTTTTGAGAGAAATGCATATTATTCGGTTATGGTATAAGTGATGACAATAGGAGTATTGGTTCGTGCTGCTATATTAGCATACGTATTGTTGGTTAGGCTAATTGTCAGCCGATGGCCGTTATTGGCACCGTTTCCGGTAAATGCTCCGCCGATCCCGCTGATGATAGTTTGTGCAGCAGTTGTTAATACAACCTGTGCCGAAGGAGCTCCTAGAGTACCACCGCCGGATCCTGAAGCTGCAGCTGCCTGAATTCTGATATCGGTTCCCGGTATGACCTGGCTGATGGAAGCCGTAATTCTCCTCGTGGCTCCTGAAGCGGTAATAGCGGATGTATAATTGATCCATTTCGTTGTATTTGCCGCGGGAATAGTTACAGCATTTCCCGCTTCTGCAGGGGCTGTGTAATTTAAGTTGATGGTGCCCGCAGGCTCCACATCCAATAAAGTTACTACCGGAAGCGTTAGGGTAACGGTTCTGTTTCCGGTGGTCTGTGAAAGGACGTTGCAGGATAATAACAATCCGAATAGAAATATCAGTTTTACCATACTCATTTATTTTCTGTTTTCATTATAACTCACACGGATAGATTCCTGCTGATACCTGATTTCAGGTTGTTGTTTTACAACTTTAAATATAATTTTTCTGGTTTCCGAAGATTGTAAACGAAGATCAAAATGCTCAATCGGGATCTTGTATTTTTTATCAAGCCCATTCCGGTAAATTTTTAATTTCCATTCGCCGGGGCGGAGATAGGTAAAATCAAAATATTCTCCTAAAGCTACCATTTTCCGGTAGGTGTGGTCACCGTCTGATGTTTCTACAATGACGTTTTCTCTTTTCTTTTTCTCTTTTCCAACCGGTACCTCAACTAAGCTTGCCTGACCGGTTTCGGAATACTCAATTGTTCCCCGGATTGCTGCAGCTTCCGTAAGCCCGAAATTGAAGATATTTTCTTTATCGGTCAAATGTAATGAAGCAGGGATCGTTACATTGGCAATATCATTGATGTTAGTCGTGGAGCGGTCAATTTCAAGGGAATAATCGCCGGGAACAATATTTTTAAATACAAAATTTCCGTGTCGGTCAGTTATCGATAAATGGTTTCCCAGCATCAGCCGGATGCCCTCTACTTTTTCTACGCCGAGATTACTGATGTTTCCATACAGGCTGGTATATTCTGCCTTTTTCTGAGTAGGTACATTTAAACGTAAGGTATACCGTAAAGAGAAAATAAAATCTTTGTTTCCCAGTTCGCCACGCTGTAGGGCATACCTTCCTGAAAGATCAAATTCATGGCCGGGAAAAATCTGCTGATGAAACAGCAGCTCAAACAGATTCCGGTCTGCATAATATTCTTCAGGCATGTAGTTGTTTTGGTAAAACAGGCTGAAACTGGTTTTATCCGAAAAGCGGCTCAATATTCTTGCGCCGTAATACACTTGCTTCTGATTCGGCATCTGATAACGTGAAGTAACAGCATAGCTTCCAAATAAATTGAATGAGGTTCTGAATTTCTCAAAACTGATCATAGCCGTATAGAAACCGGAATTTCCGGAAAAGCCTAAAAGATAATTATCCGTTTTACCAAACTGGCCTTGCAGATTAACCTGAAAAATTCCCAGCTGGTGATCGAGGCTCAGTCTGAAAAACTTTTCTTTATAGTCAAATTCTTTGGGCATCAGACGATCTTCGTACCTTTGGAACCCGTTGTAAAGCATTAGTGAGCCATTTTTTGAATACCGATACTGGATTCCATATTGTAGATATTTCCGGTAAGGAGCAGCCAAAAACAAGGTGTCGCGATGAAAGTTTTTGGCATCCTGCACATAATTGGCCATGATGTTGACTTTCTTAAAAATTAGATACTGAAAATTCCCGTTAAAAGTATCCGTATTATTAAAATATCCGGCATATTCCGGGCTGGTCCGCATATACATCAGGTTACCATTGATTTTGCTAAAATTAAAAATCGTCTGAAGCATGAAAGCATTTCCATCCGTCTTAGCCGTTTTGCTGTAAGAAGCTTCCCCGGAAACTTCAATATTTTTATTAAGCTTAAATTTTCCAAGCACATAAGGCAGATGCGCATCCGAATCCAAACTGAAGGTCGAAAAACCCAATCCTGTATTTCCCGGCCTTGGAATTTTGTACAGGTAACCGGCAGTAATCTCAGATTCCTTTGCTATTTTGTATTTTGAATATATGTTGAATTCATCTTTAATATCTCTGAAAAATCTGGGGTGGTTATAGAATCCTCCGAAGCTGAACTTTTTAGCATTCAAGCGGATTTCTGCACCACGGCCATATCTCGCATATTCTGTCAGAAATGATGATGAGTAGTTCTTATCACCGAGATGGACGAAGAAATGATCCCGTTTATAATTCACGAAATATTCTTCATAAGGGGTAAAAGAATTGAATTCTATAGGATTTTTTGTTACGGCACGAAATTCCAGAAGATTTTTATGGTTTTTATCCAGGCTTCCTTTGCCATAAATTTCGCCCTGAAATCCGTCATGATATTCTCCGCGGTTCTGCATGCTGATAAAAGAAACTGAAGCAGCTACAGGCAACCGGTAGAAAAGATCTTCTTCCAAGGGATTTACGGCAATAACGTTGATACCGCTGTATGCGCTTTGATATTCTTTCGGGTTAGCGGCATCATATACCGAAAGGTTTACATTCTGGAATTCGTTTTTCTTGAGATCCGGACTCGTGCTTTTCATTACCTTGATGGTCTTTTCTTCTCCTGCCGGTAAAACAACGGCTGAAACCTGGTCAATAACTGCATTCTTGCTTTCGAGGACAAGATTTTCGGTAACATTTCCATTATTCTTTAACAGAAAGACAACGGTAATCGTCTCTCCGGCCTTTACAAATTCGGGAGCATTCAAAGCCGTCAGCGTCATTTGTCTTTTACTCAAAACCGTAATTTCAGAATGCTTTACAAACTGTTCTCCGGTATTTTTCTCCTTACCTTTTAGGGTGATGGAGTAGATGCCCTGCGGAGTTTCGGCGGCCACCTTTAAAGGAACGATGTAAACATTTTTACCGGAACTCTGGATTTCTATTGATCCTGTCGTGATAACCGGAATGATAAACGGGCCGGCAGCGATAACCTGCAGGTCATAGATTTTAATCCCGGCATCCGGGTTTTCGATGGTAAAGGAAACAGAAGTAGTGGTTCCCGGCAGCAGCTTATCTTTATTGTCGGCAAAATCTTTTTTTTGCGAAAAAATAAGTACGGGAAGAAGTATAAATAAGTATAATACACCGATTCTAATCATCCTTTACTTCTAGTTCCACATTCAGGGCAAAGGCATTTTCATCCTCATCGGTGGCAATGAGGACGGCATTGTATTTTGTTGCAGGTATCTTTTCAAGATCAATAGGAAACGTTTTTGAAGTCTGCGGCAATAGGCCCATGGACAGACTGGAAAAAGTACCTGCTTTCTCTCCGTTGGTTTTATTGTAAATCTCTACGGCAACCGTTGGCTTGCAGTATAGGTTTCCTTTATTGGCGACCGCTACGTTCAGGAACCTTTTTCCGTTTTCTTTTTCCATCTTTACACCCTCAAACTTCAATTCTGGCTTTGCCTTCTCGGTATTGATATCTGTAATTACCTGGATGGCGTAACGGATCACTGAAGTAATACTTACACCAAGAGCATTTTCCTCAGGTTTTATCTCTTCTACCGGCTCTACCATAATAGCGCTCCAATAGCTTCCGGGACCGGAAACCTGATCCGGAACGGTAATTTCATAAAAGATTTCCGTTTTTTCTTTTGCTTTAAGGCTTACCAGATTGGTATTCATTCTGATCCATCCGGAATTGGTCCTCGCATGGGTGTCAGGTGCCGAGTAGTAAATGGTACCATTGGACTGATAGGTGAAATCCTGCAGGAAAAGTTTTACGCTCTGCGGCTGTTTCCCGTTATTTTCTAGGGCAATTTTTCCGCGGTAAACTTTTCCGTTTTCTACTTTATGGGTGTGGGAAAGGCCGTTGAGAACGACAATTCCCGCGCGTAAAAAGCAAAACTGAAAGAAAATCAGCAGCAGCAGGAGATACTTTATCATATTCATGTAAAATTTGGGTTTCAATATTGGGTAATAAAAATCCTGAAGAAACCATTAGGATTCTTCCTTATTCAATTCTGAATAACAGATCATTAGTTGTCTGAAATGGTGTAGGTAACCGTCGCTACCGTGGTGGCTGTTGCCTGTAAATCGGCATAAACGGCAACCCCTCCGGGGCCGCTTCCGGGAGCCAGGGAGTAGGTAAGGTTATGGCCGTTATTAGCCCCGTTTCCCGTATAAGCACTTCCTATTCCTGAAATGATGGTCTGGTCGGCGGCACTTAAAGTCAGCTGGGCAGCCGGCGTTCCCAATGTCCCGCCTCCTGCACCGGTAGCAGCCGCTGCGGTTACACGGATATCAACCCCCGGAATAACGGCATTTAATTTTACGGAAACGTTACGGGTAGGATCGGCAACGGATTTGATGGAAGAATAATTGAGCCATAAGGTGTTATTGGCAGCGTTTGCTACGACCGGGTTACCGGCTTCCGTAGGGGCTGTGAATCCCAGGGTAATATTTTTGGTGGCCGCCGGTTCGATATCTACCAGGGCGACCTCCGGAACGGAAATGGTAATCGTGTGATTGTCTGTGTTGGTGTCTTGCGCGCTCACATGGGCAGTTGCACTCAGTGCAGCCAAAGACAAAGCTAGGGTGAATTTAAATCTTTTCATGGTGATATATTTAGTTAAATGAAATTAATAAAATTTGACATTTAAAAAAAGTTTTTTAACATTAAATTATCCTTAGTGTTTCGGTATCAGCTTATTATTAAATCAACCGTTCTGAAATTTTTAGGAATATTACTAAGAAATTGACCCATCGAATTATGACTGAAATCACTTCATGAAATATTTTTCACTGTTTGGTGTAAAATTTAAAGTGTCTATTTGCCAAACGCCATTCCGGCAGGCAGAAAGAAAGATCATTTATTGGTCTTTTCACAAATTACCGGTCCCTCACCAAATGGATGAAGTATAATAGGTTATAGACTCGATAATATTTGATCAATTTTTAATAGAATAAAGAGCCAAGTTGCAGATCAGTGTTTGGAACAATTGCTTCTTCCAGCGCTTCCAACCCATTTTCTGCTGCGGATCTATCTCAGGTAAGAACATTTATAATTAGGATCCAGTTAAAACCGGCTCAGAATTCCCCAATGGATTTTAATATCATTGAATTTAAAAGGATTTCCAAACTCATTCCCGTTGGAAAGCTGGAAGCTCATCAGGCCGATCGGAATAAAGAAATTAAACCCAAGTCCCACACTATAGAGCTTAGGTTTCACATTCAGCGATTTGTTGTTGAGCTGTCCGTATTGCCCGAAGAGATCGAAGAAAGCCTGGCTGCCGATCAGGTACCGGTATTCCAGCCCTCCGTAATAATAAAAATCGGCGGCGAGGGAATTTTCATTGAAGCCCCGCATGGAATTCCATCCTCCGAAGCGGTAGAGCTCGTTCGCGGAAAAGTCGGTTTTGGAATCCATCATCGCTCCCTCCGCCTTGATATTGAGAAAATGGTTTCCGTTGATATGGTAATTGTGCTCCCCGAAAAAATAGAACTGGTTCTGTGGAGCCCTGATATTGTCTTTGGTATAAATGGTCGTCAGGTAGTCATATCCACCGTTAATCTTCGTTTTGTAAAGAAAAAGATCGATATCCGTAGGCTCTACCATTTCAAACCAGATCCCGATTCCTTTTTTGTTATAATCTTTCCCCTGAACATACAGCGTATCGATGATGCTGGAACTTTCAAACGTTCCCCTGAAACCGATTTTGTTTCGTGAATTGATGTGGTAATAAAATGCCGGCAGTGCTTTCACATTGGCAAAGGTAGAATCCTGGCGGAAAATATTCACTTTCATGTTCAGGCCGACATTCGATTTGAAAAGATAGGGGATATCCGTCTGCAGATCGAAAGTCTGGCCTTTGTCCGGGTTTCTCTGCCAGTATAAATTTACGGTTTCAAAACCGTTGAAAATATTTCTGAAATTCACATTCAGCGTACCGTTCAGCGTGAATTTATCGGTCTTGTCGTTTCCGAAACCGATCACCCCGTCGAAGCTGTTTGTCTTTTTCTTTTCCATGAACAGATAAATGCTCGTGGAATCTTTGGTAAATAAGGTCTGCGGCGGCCGCTCCAGCGTTACAAACTGGTGGCTTTGGAAACTTTTATTAACGGCAATCAGGTTTTTGTCGTCATAGGTCTTTCCTTTGAATTCCTTTTCCAGATTTTTAATAAATCTTTTCGGAACGCTGGTGTATCCTTTTACCACAAAACCGTCGATCGTCCTTCTGTTGTTTTTATTGATGTCCAGCTCTACGACAGGATAGCCGTTTTTCTGGCCTTTGTATTTCGATTTGATCCTGCTGAAAGCAAAGCCGTCGTTGATGTAGCTTTTATTAATGCTCTTTTTGGTGGAATCTAAATTTTTCGTGAAAAATTCTTTCTGGATTTTCGTTTGCCGGACAATAGAATCTGAAAGGCTGATATAAGTCTGGTTGAAGTTTTTTCCCTTATCGTAAATAATTTCCGTGCTGTCGCCTTTTTTCCGGACCTCTTTGAGCTGCGTAAAAAAGTAATTGGTCTGGGCCAGGGAATCCAGGAATTTCACGGCAGCCGCAGAGTCTTTTACCTTCTTTTTTACTTTTGTTTCCGAATCCGTAAGGAAATAATGCTTCTTCTGCGCCTGAACGAAAACGCAAAACAGTACAAAAAATATTTTCAGAAACAGTTTCAAAATTTACATTTTTAAACCATTAAGTTATTTTTAATCATTTAATTAAACTTACCGATAACCTATGGCTTAAAACCGAATGGATTATATTGTTTAAATAACTGAATTTACGCCAGTTTATTATATTTCTTCATTAAATTCTCATAAGTTCCCTGCGGCAGAATCCATTTCAGGGGAACGCCTATTTTCTGCCCGAATTTGCCGAAATAATAATGGGCCTTCCAACTCTTCTTTATTAAAAGCTGATCCACATATTCCGCTACCTCAAGAGGTTCCGTCCCGTCGCCGACATGGGAATTCATCAGGGCGTATACTTTATCGAAAACACTTTTATACGGTCCGGAAACTTTCGTGCGAACCCGGTTTTCCGCAATATTGGTTTTAATATCGCCAAGGTGCAGCGAACATACATGAACGTTCCAGGGGTAGACTTCATACCGCATGGCTTCCGTCACTTTATCCAACGCTGATTTCGAAGCCGAATAGAATCCGCGGAACGGCAGCCCCATTTCGCTTCCGATACTGGAAACATTAATGATCTGTCCGAATTTGTTTTCCCGCATTTTCGGCATCACGGCACTCATCATCTGGACGGCACCCACCAGGTTCAGGTTAAAAAGCTTCAGGATATCCTCTTTTGAAGAATCTTCCACGGCACCTACCATTCCCATTCCGGCATTGTTGATCAGAACGTCAATCCTGGTTTCCGTTTTCAGCACTTCGGCAATCGCCTGCTGTACGGCCTCGTTGTCTGTAACATCCGTCGGAATCGATGTGAAATAAGAACTTTCGGTATGCTTTCTGCTCAGCCCGTAAACCTTATGGCCTTTCTTTCCCAAATATTCGGCCAGTACAAACCCGATTCCCGATGAAGTTCCTGTGATGATTATTGTTTTTGACATGAATAGTTAAATATTGGTCTGATGGGGATAAATGAATTTTTCCCGGTTTTAAATTATTAATTATAAGTTGAATTCAAGCAAGATCCAGATGTGGCAAATGTAAAAAAAGAAAACGGAACTCCTTCATTTATTAATTCCTGAAATGCAGATTGATGGATAAGTCGGTATTTTAACCGTTGCTGATCAGGATTTTTTCAAGATCCTCCCAGAACATCGGGTACGATTTTTCCACCACCTCTTCATCTTCAATATTCAGTTCTTTGATCAGGCAGAACGGGGCAAAACTCATTGCCATGCGGTGATCCTGATAGGTTTTGATGGAGATATTTTCCTGCGGCTCACCGAAGCTTACCGATTTGATGGTTAAATCCGTAATTTCGGTTTCCGTTCCGAGCTTTTGTAATTCATTGTATAATGCCAGCAGCCGGTCGGTTTCTTTTACCCGCAAAGTTCCCAATCCTGAAATTTCGAATGGAATTTTCAGAGCCGCTGCGGTTACACAAAGAGTCTGGGCGATATCCGGGCAATTGTTCATGTCCAAAATAATCTTTTCAGGAAACTGAAAATTTTCTATAGGCTGAAGGGTAATTTGGTGTTCTCCTTCCATAAAAATTGTTTTAATGCCGAAAAATTCCTCATAAATTTTGGCAATGGCAGAATCTCCCTGGGTAGATGCTTTATAGAAACTTTTTAAGTGCATGGTTTCTCTTCCGAGCGCAGCGAATGAATAGAAGTAAGAGGCGGAACTCCAGTCGCTTTCCACTTCATAAGCGACAATCAATGACTGTTCGGTAAACGGTTCAACCTTGATGGAATTTCCGGTAAAGCTGTTTTTAATTCCGAATTTCGTTAAAATATCCAGCGTCATTTCGATATAGGATCTTGACGTGATTTCACCGATCAGATTGATTTCCAGGCCGTTTTCCAGCTTTCCGGCAATCAGCAGGAGAGAAGTGATGAACTGGCTTGAAATATTGGCCGGAACATCCACACTTTTCTCCGTGATCCTTCTTCCTGTAATTTTCAGGGGCGGGAAACCTTCATTTTCCAGGTATTCGATTTCTACCCCCAGCTTTTGCAAAGCGGTAACCAGGTTTTTGATCGGCCGCTCTTTCATTCTCTTCGAGCCGGTAAGAACGGTTGTTTTTCCTTCCTGAATAGAATAGTAAGACGTCAGGAAACGCATGGCTGTTCCTGCATGGTGGATATCCACTGTTTCGGTATTTTCGGAAAGGGCTTTTTTTAATAATTGGGTATCCTGCGAGTTGGAAAGGTTTCCGATTTTTATATTGCTAAACAGACTTTCCAAAATCAACAAGCGATTCGAAATACTCTTCGAACCGCTGATCTGTATCGTTTGGTTTGCTTTTAATTCTGATTTTTTAAGCTTCTTCATTGTTCTTCTGGGTTGGAATTTGGAAATTATTTACCGTGCTAAACTCCCAGCATTATTTTAATTTCTCATTGTTCTGATGGCGGTCTTTGTCGCGATCGGTTTTAATCTTCATTTTTTTATCGAAAGCTTCCTGTAAATTTACTCCGGTCTGGTTGGCCAGACACAACGTTACAAACAGGACATCGGCCAGTTCTTCTCCAAGATCCTTGGTTTTATCGCTTTCTTTTTCGCTCTGTTCACCATATCGTCTGGCGATAATTCTGGCCACTTCGCCGACTTCTTCCGTCAGCATCGCCATATTGGTCAGCTCATTAAAATAGCGGACGCCGATCGTACGGATCCATTCGTCCACTTGCTGCTGGAGATTTTTGATTTCCATTAGGGTTTATTTTTCAGCTGTTCTTCAAGAACGGCAACTTTAGATTTTAGAAGGTTCAGGTCTTCTTCATGATGGTTTGTATTCCCAATGTTTTCAGTAAAGTCGGCGAATTTTTTGAAAAGCTTTCTTATGATGAGATATACAATAACCAATATAATAAAAGCCCCTATTTTAACAATATTGAAATCCATATTATATTCTTTTAAAAATACTGATATGCTCCCAGTGTCGGGTTTGAAGTCCTGGATACATTGGCAATATCCGTAGGAGCTGTTGCCGCGACCGTCGTGCTGCCTTTACCAATGGCCGGAGAATTCTGTTTTACCCGCATATTCATTTTCGCTGCAAAATAATTAACAAAAAGAGGATCCTGGTTTTTAAGCGATTGGATAACATTGGTATTGGTATCGAAATTGAAACCGGCTTCCGAAGTTCCGGAATATTTGATCAGGCAGTTCTGAAGCGTAAAATTGAATTGCTGTCCCGGCGTCTGCTCAAAGCTCACCGAATTGTCTCGGTCCGAATAGACGATGCTGTTTCTTACATTAAGAATCAAGGCGCCTTGTTCTTTCGTTCCGGATTCGTTGGTCCATTCGTTGCTCGCATACAATCCGTTTCTGTTGTAGGAATGCAGCAGATCCGAATAATTGGCAACGGTACAATGGGTCAGGTTGTAATTTCCTCCTTTAAAGATGCCGATTGATGATTCGCCGCAATTGTTCATCACTAAATTTTTGGCATTGATCGTCGAGGCCACCGAGTAAATTCCGTATTCCTGAAAAGTATGGATGAAGGAATTGTTGATCGTAGCGTTGGCCTGTTTCAGCTCAAGCCCTCTGGTACCACCAAATAAGCGGGCATAGTTCATATTTAAAATAGAACCGGCATTCATTTTAATGGAATTCCAGTTTTTAGGAATCGTATCGTACGCCGGATCGTTCCGGTCGCCACGGAGGGTGACGTTATCGGCAAGCGTACCGTTAATATTTAAGGTCGCTCCGGAAAGCACCTTCATCCCGCTGTTTTTATGGAAATATACTTTCGTACCCTGCTGGATATTCAAAACCGCGTTCTGATCGATGGTAAGATCCCCGTAAATAATTTTAGCCTTATTGCTGGTCCAGTTGGTGGTGGAAGTAATGATATTGGGGTTGGTAGGTGTTTTAATAAAAAATTCCGCATCCTGAACTACAGAAAATAAAACCACCTGCTGCTGTCCGGCCGGACTCTGGAACAAAACTTTGTCTTCGGCAATTGCCTGCAGTCCCGTAGCTTCCGGTGCTATTTCAACGAAAATATACAGGCTGTCTTTTTTTCTTAAAGGAACATCTTTGAAATCGTAGCCCGGTTTTCCATCCACATTGATCTTATATAAGGAAGTTGCGCCTTTTTCCAGATGAATCCTAGGGATCAGGATGTCCTTATCTTCATTATTATATACTTTTACGGCGTAGGTTTCGGAGCGGACCTGGTGATATACCGTATCACAGAAAACCGTATCCCTTGAAAAGCTCAGCTCCTGCGACGGTGCATCAAAACTGATGTCGTCCTTATTACAAGAGACCGTCATAACAAGCATCCAGAAAGAAAAAGCCAGTAATAATTTGAATTTCATCGAAATTAAAGTTTAAATAGATTTCAAATTTAACGAAAATACTTTAAATTTCTTATGAAGAAAAAATTATTGATGTCTTATTTGCAATTTCAAAAAAATATTGTATTTTTGCACCCTAAAATTAGCAGAGAAATACCATTACTATTTCGAAAGCAAACTTTAATTTTTTAAAAATTGTATTATGAAAAACGGAATCCACCCAGAAAATTATAGACTTGTTGTTTTCAAAGATATGAGTAACGACGAAGTATTTCTTTGCAAGTCTACAGCAGAAACTAAAGACACCATCGAATACGAAGGACAGGAGTATCCTTTGATCAAAATGGAAATCTCTTCAACCTCTCACCCTTTCTACACTGGTAAAGTGAAGTTGGTTGATACCGCAGGTAGAGTTGATAAGTTCATGAACAAATACAAAAAATTCGCTAAGTAATTTTTTGAAATTAAAATATTTAAAAGTCTTCCAAATTTTGGGAGACTTTTTTATTTGTACTTTTGTTAAACATTGAACATTGAACATTGAACATTGAATTTTAAACCTTAAACCTTAAACCTACTGAACGATGCAATTGGTATTTTCAGACGCCCAATACTGGGAAGATTTTCTTCCGCTTACTTTTACCCGTCCCGTAGCAGAAATGCGTTGCGGAATCCTGACTTTTTCCGAAAGATGGCAGAAAATTTTACAGAACACCGAGATTTCTTTCTTTACGGAAATGTACCTGCAGGGAAAATTCCCGGAGCCTGAAAAAAAAGAAAGCCTGTTCCTGGTAACAAATTTCTTACCGAGTGAAACCGTTATCCAGCAAATTAAAGACCTGAAACAGGGAGAAGCTTTGGTATATGAAGACGAACTGATTGCTGCCCGGATCAATATGGACGGCTTTTCGCTTCATCAGATCGAAAAAATGACCGACATCAAAGAAGAATTGGTATTCTTTAAAAAACCGACCGACCTATTTACTTACAACCATAAAGCCATCGATTTTGATTTTGAATTACTAACCAAAGGCCGGACTTCCCGGGAGCTTTCTTCCACCAACGGTTTTTTAGGCGATAAAAAAGATCTGTTTATCGAGGAAGGTGTCCAAATCGAGTTTTCTACCCTCAATACGAAAACCGGGAAAATTTATATCGGGAAAAATGCTGAGGTCATGGAAGGCTGTATGTTACGGGGTCCGATTGCGCTTTGTGAAGCTTCTAAATTTAATTTGGGCTCAAAGATCTACGGCGCAACAACGATCGGCCCCCATTGTAAAGTAGGCGGCGAGGTGAACAACATCATTATTTTCGGGTATTCCAATAAAGGACACGACGGATTCATCGGAAATTCCGTAATCGGGGAGTGGTGCAATTTCGGGGCAGACTCTAATTCGTCCAACATGAAAAACAACTACGGAAACGTCAGGCTATGGAACTACCGGACGAAAGCCTTTGAAGACACCGGCCTTCAGTTTGCCGGCCTGATCATGGGCGACCATTCCAAAACCGCGATCAATACCCAGCTTAATACCGGAACTGTCATTGGGGTTGCCTCCAATATTTTCAGAGAAGGCTTCCCGCCGAACCTCGTGGAAAACTTTTCCTGGGGCGGTTTCAAGGATGATGAGCGGTTTAAACTGGACAAAGCCTATGAAGTAGCCGGAAGAGCCATGGCCAGAAGGAATGTGGTGCTGCAGGAGGAGGATAAGGCGATTTTGAAGCATGTTTTTGATAATTATTAAAATATAAAACCTCAGTATTTTCTGAGGTTTTGCTTTTTTAGTTTAAGTATAATAATCTTACGGTGTCCAGGTAACTTTTTCTTGTTATAACTTTTGCTTCTTTATCATTAAAAATATTTTTATATAAAAACTCATTATTTGTAAACTCTAATGTCCTTTACAATTTTATTCCCATAAAATGCTCTTTCTTCATTAGTAAAATTATAGCCATTTTTATTTTGTAAATATTTTACTTCAGACTTAGGAAATGTATCTTTCCATATTATTTGTAATGTTACGGCATTTTTAAATGCTATAATCAATTTCGCAAAAATTAAATGACGAATATTCTACAATGGTTTTATTTTTAAGGGGAGAGTGTGCCCAATGAGATTTGGGTTGAATCTGTGTCATCTGACTGAGCAAATAAGAAAAAGGTTGATTAATATACTGTGCTTTATTAGCTTCAAACTGTTTTAAATAATTTAATGTATCTAATTGTGCACTGGCTTTATGAGATAAACTCACAAAACCAAGCACTAAAAGTAACTTTATATGAATGCTCATTATTTAGATACTAAGATATCTTTAATAACTTTATTACCATAATAAGCCCTCTCTTCATTTGTGAAATTAAAGCCATTCTTATTTTGAAGATATTTTACTTCTAAACGGGGGAAACTGTCTTTCCAGAAAATCCGCAACTTAACTACTCGGTTACCAATATAATCCATATTACAAAATAAAAATTGAGTGGCTGAAATAGAATTTTTATTTTTGGGATTAGAATCTGCCCAATGAGATTTAGGCTGAAGTAGTACTATTTGGTTTAACAAATGAGAAAATGGCTGATTAATGTATTGAGCTTTATTAGCTTCAAATTGCTTTAAATAATTTAATGTATCTAATTGCGCATTAACTTTATGAGATAAACTCACAAAGCCAAACATTAAAAATATTTTTATATAAAAACTCATTATCTATAAACAAAAATATCCTTTACAATTTTATTCCCATAGAATATTTTTTCTTCATCAGTAAAATAAAAATGGTTTTTAGTCTCAAAAAATTTCACTTCAGAACGTGGAATATAATCAGCCCATATAATATGTAGTTCAACAGCATTTTTGAAACTATATTTTTTTTCGCAAAACTTAAAAATTGATTTTTTCACCTTTGATTTCTTATTAATGATAGGATCGAACCACACTGTTTTTGGTTGAATCTGTGTCATCTGACTGAGCAAATAAGAAAATGGTTGATTAATATATTGTGCTTTATTAGCTTCAAACTGTTTTACATAATTAAGAGTGTCTAGTTGTGCTTTAGCTTTATGAGATAAACTCATAAAGCTAAACATTAAAAATATTTTTATATAAAAACTCATTATCTATAAACAATAATATCTTTTACAATTTTACTCCCATAAAATGCTTTTTCTTCATCAGTAAAATAAAAATGGTTTTTGGTCTCATAGTATTTTACTTGAGTACGCGGTATAAATTCCTCCCATGTAATGACTAATGAGATAGCATTTTTGAAACTATAATCTTTATGACAAAAATTAAATATTGATGATTTTACAATATTTTTATTTTTAATATAAGTATTTGGCCAAACTGTTTTTGGTTGAATCTGAGTCATTTGGCTAAGTAAATAAGAAAATGGTTGATTAATATATTGAGCTTTATTAGCTTCAAACTGTTTTACATAATTAAGGGTATCCAATTGAGCTTTCATTTTACAACTGAAAAATGAAAATAAGATGATGCTTAAAATTTTTATAATATTCTTCATAATTGTTTTTTAAAGGTTACACGTTTCTGTCTGTTCATAACTAACTTTTGTAGGATCTAATGGATCTTTGATTTCATTTACGAAAATTGGTTTAAAATCTCCATTAGAATCCTTTTTACTTATATTGATTCCCAAATCATATTTCTTTAGCACAAAAGCCTGTGCCAATGCAAAAGCCTCATCTTCTGTTTTTTGTTGATCTAAAAAATGTTTTTTTACAAATTCAAAATCAATTCTTATAATACTATTTTCTTTCCAATGCCCTTCTGCATCTAAATATACGCCTTTTGCATAATTATTTGTAAAATTATTAAACTTCACGGGATCTGTTATCACTACATTGTACACCCCACCTAATGAACCCAAAGTAAACATCGTGCTAAAGTTAGAATTACTTTGGTTATTTTCACTAAATTTATAAAAATCTGCTGGTGAAAAGCATTCATAAGCATCTAATGTAGGATGGGTATGAAAACTACCGGCTACTGTGAAACCTACTTCTGTATCAGGCATATTAAGTCCCGTAAGGGTACCTGTATAAGTGCCTGAAACAGCATAAGTCCCGGATGTATTTTTACCAAAATTGAAGCCCTTCTCAAATTGATCCGTTGCAATTGCAGGCTGAAGATTAGAGATTTTACTACTAATATTGATACTGTTAACAATTTCTTTTGCGACTACAGCACCATTGGTTGCTTTTTCACAAGGACTTGTCAGAAACTTGTTTTCAAACTCTTCCCAGGTCATATCCGGATGCTCCAGCAGGTATTTCTCGCTCTAGATGGCCAGGGATAGCCGCTGATCGGTGTTTAAATACGGGGCTTTGGTCACATCGAAATACCAGGTCGACAAGGCAAGAAGCCTTTGGCTTACAAAATTCTTATTCGCCTGGGTAAGACCGCCGTTGTTCTTAAAATAAGCATGGATGTAATAATACACGAAATGATATTCGTTATTAAAATTCTTTACCACCTGGGGCTGAGCCTGCACGAACTGGTTTACCTGGCTCCAGAATACAAAATCAGGATCCGTCATGTTATCCGAGCTGTAATAATTCAGATCGATGTCATCAAAGATAATCGTAAGCCCGTTATCCCCGCCCCCGCCTCCCGGCTGGACGGGATCGGCTGTCCCTGTGCTGCTGCCTGAACTGCCCCCGCTGCTGCCGCATCCCGGTATCTCCGTAATGGAAAGGATCCTCGGGGCACCCGCCTGCTGCGCAGTACCGATCAGGGGACAGGTGCTGTCTCCATACGCATGGTGTTCCTGGCCCGAGCAGGTGCCGTCTTCATACACAACCGTAAAGCACCCGAAAGATACACTTCCGACCCTGCCAGTGGAAGAAGGAATATTCAGGTTTTCGATATTGTAAACCTTTACCCGGTCTTTGAGATCGATGGAATGCCAGGCGTTGAAAAGTTCTTTTTCTTTCAGGGTAACGTCGTACTGGATCAGTTTACCGGTGAAGGTACTGTCGGGATTCTTTTTCAGGACCAGGTTCTCGGTTTTGGATGACGGGTAATTTCTCTTCAGGGCGAAGGTGTAGGTTTTTTCACCGTTATTTTCCACCACCAGAACTTTGTTCATTCCGATAACAGCACCGGTTAACAAAGAATCCTGGATGGATTTGCCAATACTTTTTCCAAAGCTTTTTTCAGCTTTCCCGGAGATCCTGTTCTGGATGCCCGCCACTTTATCAAACAGGAAAAAATCGTTTTTTACCTGCTGCTTATTGATGGTATATACCCTATACTTAGATTGGTTGTTGTAAAAGTCATTGTCCTGGAGAAGAGATTCCTGCCGGCAGGACCAGAAAATAAGAAAGACCGCCATACCGGCAAGCCACGAAACAATTTTTTTCGTCATAGTCATTTTGTTTTTAATGGGTTAAATATATAAATCTTTTAATTACTCAACAAAAGTGTGAAAAACAAATGGAGAAAATACAGTAAAAATTTACTGCTTTCCGTTCTTTTTTTCTAAAAGAATTTTTTATGTACTTTTGAAGGAAATACTTTTGTGCTATGACGTTAGGTGAAAAAATAAAAAAAGCAAGGCTCGGTAAAAACTTCACGCAGGAATACCTTGCCGAGGTCCTGAATGTTTACCAGAAAACCTATTCCAATTTTGAAAACGATAAAACCAAACCCGATTTCCATCAGGTAGAGGATATTGCAAAAGTTTTGGAAGTAAGCATCCTTGATTTTTTGAGTAATGATGGGATGTCATTTAATTATGATAATGTTCATGGTGGAAATAATGGATTTATCTATCAGAATCAGCTTCCGGAAAAATTAATCGAACAATACGAGCAAAGGCTGAAGGATAAAGACATGGAGATCGAATTCCTCAGGCAGCTTCTCGGTAAAAAATAGAAACTTCAAAATTTTTTGAAGTTTTTTTGTTTTTTCATGTAATGAAATGTAAAAACCGGTTGTCTTACTTATAGAAACAAAACTTATGACTCAGGAAACCTTCAGGGATACGGTATTTAGTCTCAAAAATGAGATGTATCGCTTTGCGAAAAGGTTTGTGATGAGCAGTGATGAAGCGGAAGATGTGGTGCAGGACCTGATGATCAGGTTCTGGCAGAAAAAAGAAGAGCTGGCACAGTTCGGGAATCTGAAGTCCTATGCCCTGAAAGCGGTACGGAACGAATGCCTGAACCGGCTGAAGCATCATGAGGTGAAGACAGGATTCGCCGATATGCAGCTTCACAGGTCAGAGCTTTACAGCATGGAGGTGAATAACCTGAAGGAGTACATCATCGGTTTTATCAATGAGCTTCCGGAAAAGCAAAAGACGGTGATCCATTTAAAGGATGTAGAAGAATATGAAGTTTCGGAGATTGCCGGAATGCTGGAAATGGAAGAAAACGCAGTACGGGTAAACCTGATGCGGGCAAGACAAAAGGTAAAAGAGCAAATTTCACAATTGATGAATTATGAACAACGACAAATTTCAAGATAAATACGACGAGATCTTCCAGGAGATAAAGGAAGAAAAAATGAACTGGGATTTTGAAGATTTCCTGAAAAAAGCGGAAGGTAAAGAAGATGAGGTTCAGGGACATAAGGAAACACCCGTGATCCCGATCGGTACGAAAACAAAACCTTCGTTTCCGAAATGGTTCTGGATGGCCGCCAGTGTGGCCGTTTTGCTGGGCATCGGCTTTATATTTAACAGAATCCAGCACGCCCCGATTGAAGAACGGGCTCAACTGGTGGAAAACCAGATCAGACAGCAGAAAAAGAATTTCATCGAAGAAAACAGCGAACACCAGGAACAGGTAGCTCTTAATCCTGCGAATGATTCTTTATCCGAAACCAAAAAAGATTCAATTTTTGAAGGAGAGAAAATGGCGGAAAAAGATGTTCTGGACGAAATTCTGCCGAAAAGGGGAAGGCTGAAGAAAGAAAGAAAGCCAAAATATGTTTATCATTCCTCAAAAGCCTCGGATTCTACCGGTTATAAAAATTCTTACGTTATCGTGAACGGAAAAAGAATCGATAATGTGGAAGAAGCCATTAATGTGACTAAGTATTCATTCCAAATATTTGCAAATAACGTCAGTGAAAAATTAGTACAACCTAAAGTCGTTGACGACGATTATTAATTAACCCTTAAAAAAGATTATTCACCTGATCAGGCACTAATAATCAAATAAAATTTGACTCATGAAAAAAGTATTCATCATATTCGCACTAGCCTTTACCCATTTTTTCAATGTGTACGGGCAGAAAGATAAAGTAGACCAGCTTTTTGATAAATATCAGGAAGTGGAGGGCGTAACGACCATTAAGATTGCCAAACCGATGTTCGGGATGCTGAGCAGTCTGGATTTGGGAGATGCAGAACTTGACCAGATCAAACCCCTGCTGTCAAAAATTAACGGATTAAAAGTTTTTATTGCTGAAAAACCTCAGGAGGGAAACTCTGCAAAAGGGCAGCAGCTGGCTCAGATCAGCAAAGACATCAAATCTTATCTGAGCAACCTGAACTACAGTGAAATCATGTCCGTGAACAGCAATGGGGCGAAAATCAAATTCCTTTCCGCAGAAGAAAAGAACGGAGTGCTGGATGACCTCTTACTCAGCATCGACAACGGCGGGGAAGAAAATATCCTGATCAAACTGGACGGAAAGCTTTCAATGAACGATATTAATAAGATCATTAACTCTACGGAAACCAATATCAATCCGGTAACCAATTCCAGAAACAACACGATTTCTGAAAATAACTCATCTTATCTGAACGGGGAAAACCGAAATGTAGGAGAGTTCTCAGGAATTCAGGTAAGTACAGGGGTAAATCTGGTGTTCAAACAGGAAGGTCCCACGAGTGTAAAAGTAATCGCCGATGCCGATAAGCTTCAGTATATCATCACCAAAGTGGAGAACGGGGTGCTGAAAGTATATGTCGACAATAAAGGACAGACAAATTTAAAGTTCAAAAACATCAGCGTCAATGTATCATCACCAAGGCTGAATAACATCAAAGCGTCTTCCGGGGCGATATTCACGACCATCAGTACGGTCCAGGAAAACAATCTGAGTATCGATGCATCTTCAGGAGCTGTCGTAAAAGGAACGTTTGATGTAGCCAATAGTGCCAGAGTTGAGGCATCTTCGGGGACAAATGTTAAAGTTCAGGTAAATGCCAGAAATATGACCTTCAAAGGTTCAAGCGGTTCTGATACCAGCATTGCAGGAGAGGCGGAAACGGCAGCCTTCGACATCAGCAGCGGTGCCCTTTGCAAGGGTGAGAATTTCAGGGCAGACCGTGTAGAAGCCGAATCGACTTCCGGAGCGAGCTTATCCGTAAACGCATCGGATGCCCTGAAAGCAAAAGCATCTTCCGGCGGTATGATCAGATACAAAGGGAATCCTGAGATCACTTCCGATATTAATAAAATGTCCGGCGGAACTTTAAAGCAAATCAATTAATTTTAAATACCGATCACCATGAAAATCATTAAAAACATTTTTCTGATGCTTTGCACGCTCTTTATGATGCAGTCCTGCATCGTATCTTCCGGAAAACCGAATATGTCTTACTTTTCAGACTCGGGACAGGAATTTAAAGGAGCTAAATTTAAAAGCATCAACGTACCGATGTTCCTGGCGAGACCCATCATCAGAAAAGCCCTGCAGGAAGACGAAGAAGATCATGAAGATCTGTTGAGAATTATCAGAAAGACCTCAAAAATCAAAGTGCTGACGGTAGAAAACGGTGACAAAAGTATGCTGAATGATTTTGCAGATTATTTAAATAACAATAATTACGAAGACTGGGCAACCATCAGGCATAACGGTGACCGTATAAACATCCGGGTGAAGCAGAAAGGAGATGCCATTAGAAATATGCTGATCACCATCAATTCAAAAGAAGAGCTTTTATTCGTTGATGTAAAAGGAAATTTTACGGCCGGTGATATCTCTAAAATGATTGCTTCGGCATCAGATAAATAAATCTTACATTTAGCCAAAATTATCTTGGTTATGGAAAGATTAATAAGAGAAGTACGTATCCTTAAAATATATGGCGCGGTACTGACTGTTTTATGTCTCATATTCTTTTTTCTTGCGTTTAAAGGCAATCCTGCAGAACATTTCAAAGAAATTGATGTCGAAAGAATCAATATCGTGGAAAAAGACGGAACCCTGAAGATGGTCATCAGCAATAAGGAGCGGCAACACCCCGGAATGGTGAATCATCAGACTATGAAGCCAAGGTCAAGAGAAGCAGGAATGATTTTCTTCAATTCTAAAGGTGATGAGTGCGGCGGGCTGGTCTACGACGGAGATGAAAAAGGATCCGGAATGGTATATTCCGTAGATCAGAGGAACAAGGACCAGATTATGCAGTTGCAGTATTCGGAAGAAACAGGAAAGGAAAAGAAAAGGGTGTACGGATTAAAACTTTGGGACCGGCCGGACGATTTTACGCTGGAGCGGCTGATAAAAGTTGATGACTCTCTGAAAAAACTTAATAATCCTGTATTATATAAAAAGGCATTTGCCAAGCTGAGTGAAGAAGGGAAACTCGGAAATGAGCGTTTCTTTGCCGGTAAAACCGCAGATGGCGACGTAGGGATTTTTATCCGTGACAATAAAGGAAAAGTACGGCTTAAAATCTATATTGATAAGAATAACCAGACCCATATAGTATCTTTAGATGAAAATGGAAAAGCGGCAAAGAATCATTAAGACGCTGAATCATCACCTAAAAAGGATAAATTATTTTGTTAAGAACCATTCCGTAAGGAGTGGTTTTTTGATTTAAAGTATTGATTATTAAGTTTTATTTAAACTATTAAATTGGATTTTCGTATTCCGATAAAATACCTTAATTTTGCAAGAAAGTAAAGATGTCTATTCATAACAAAATTGTAGAGACAGCCATCACTTTCGATGACGTGCTTCTAGTCCCTTCTTATTCAGAAGTTTTACCTAATCAGGTTTCATTAAAATCAAGACTTACCGACAAAATTACGCTGAATGTTCCGATTGTTTCCGCTGCGATGGATACGGTAACGGAAGCTGAGCTGGCAATTGCCCTGGCAAGAGTGGGAGGTTTGGGTTTCATTCATAAAAACATGACCATTGCCGAGCAGGCTGCCCAGGTAAACCGGGTAAAACGCTCCGAAAACGGAATGATATCCGATCCCGTAACACTTTACAAAGAGGCGACTCTCGGAGAAGCGAAGGCGTTGATGGCGAAATACAAGATTTCGGGACTGCCCGTAGTGGATACTGAAAATGTATTAATCGGGATTATTACCAACCGGGATGTAAAATACCAGGAAAACCTTGAGATGACAGTGGAAGAGATCATGACCAAAGAAAACCTGATCACTTCCGATAAAAATACCAACCTTGAAAAGGCTAAGGAAATCCTTCTTAAAAACAGGGTGGAAAAGCTTCCGATCGTGGATGCTGAAAATAAATTAGTAGGTTTAATTACCATCAAGGATATCGACAACCAGCTGGAATATCCGAATGCCAACAAAGATCAGAACGGAAGATTAATCGTTGGAGCAGGAGTCGGCGTTGGAGAGGATACCTTAGATAGAATAGCAGCTTTGGTAAAAGCCGGCGTAGATATTATCGGCATCGATTCGGCGCATGGACATTCCAAAGGCGTTTTGGATAAAATTTCAGAAATCAGAAAAACCTATCCGGACCTGGATATCGTAGGCGGAAATATTGTAACGGCGGAAGCGGCTAAAGACCTGATCGAAGCCGGTGCAAACGTTCTTAAAGTAGGGGTTGGACCTGGTTCTATCTGTACGACAAGAGTCGTAGCCGGAGTAGGTGTCCCTCAATTGTCTGCCATTTATAATGTGTATGAGTATGCCAAAACCAAAAATGTTGCGGTTATTGCTGACGGAGGAATCAAGCTTTCCGGAGATATCGTAAAAGCGATTGCGAGCGGGGCAGGTGCCGTGATGTTGGGATCACTTCTGGCAGGAACGGATGAGGCACCGGGAGAAGAAATTATTTTCCAGGGTAGAAAATTCAAAACCTATCAGGGAATGGGAAGTCTTTCTGCCATGAAAAGAGGAGGAAAAGAAAGGTATTTCCAGAGTGAGGCTAAAAAATTCGTTCCGGAAGGAATTGAAGGAAGAGTACCGAGTAAAGGAAAACTGGAAGACGTTATTTTTCAGTTAACCGGAGGGCTGAGAGCCGGAATGGGCTACTGCGGTGCAAAAGACGTAGAAGCTCTACAAACGGAAACCAAGATGGTCATGATCACAGGAAGCGGATTAAAAGAATCTCATCCTCACGATGTGATCATCACTCAGGAAGCTCCGAATTATTCTTTGTAGATTATATTTTAAATATACCAAAGCTGTTCAATAAATAATTGAGCAGCTTTTTTTATTTCCTGTTGTAATTTATTTATAGTCATATAGCAACAGCCTCTTAATTAATGATTAATAGTAATAAGTATCGTATAAGATTATGACTAAAAATATATTATAAAAAAAATCACAAAATAAACTCTATGGATTTATCGTTTAAAAAGTTTATTATTTTGTTATCATGAAAAAGTTATTAATTAAAGAATAATAAAAAATGAATAACGTTGCATAATAATTTGTAAATTAGACAACTTAAAATATTTAAGAAAATGAAGAGAACATTACTTTATGGTTTTATGCTGTTTTCTTTATCATTAACCGCCCAACAGCAAAATAAAATCTGTGGTTTTGATGAAGAATTAGCTTTGCAGGATAGGCAGAATCCTGGCATGAGAGAGGCATTTGAGAAAATTGTTAATAGAATTAAAGCGGAAAAGAAAAATAATCCTTCTGTTGAATCAGCTAAACTTGTAAACGGGGTTTATGAAATTCCGGTGGTCGTTCATGTTATTTATCCTAATGGTGCTGCAGTTGGAAGTGCTTATAACAAATCTGATGCTCAGATACAAACATGGATAGAGAATGCAAACAAAATGTATGCGGGGACTTATCCTTGGCCTACTAATGGAGTACCTGCTGACTTTGGTCAATCTGCTGTATTTCCAATCAAACTTGTTTTAGCCAAAAGAACACCAGATTGTCAGCCGACTAACGGAATTATCAGGTATAATGGAGGGTCATTAAGCAATTATAATACCTATGGAATGGCTTATCAGACAACTAATGGAGCTAGCAGAGCTTCTATTAAAGGTCTGGCTCCACACTGGCCTGAAGCCTCGTATTTTAATATCTATGTTATCAGTACTTTTGATGGAAGTACGTCACCAAATTCAGGTCTGATGGGATTTGCTGCTTTTCCTAATAATTTTGATTCGAACTATGAGTCTTTCATGAAGTCAGGAGTTGTTACCAATGCACATGATACAACATTCGCTCATGAATTCGGTCATGCTATGGGATTATATCATACTTTCCAGGGAGGTAACTACGCTGCTGTTCCTGGTGATGTAGATTATTGTCCACCAACTACAGGAGTATGTGAAGATGATGATGATGGTGTCTGTGATACAGAATGGGCAGGAAGTGGATATACGCTTTGGCCGGTACCAAGCAATTCTTCCATTAATCCGTGTACAGGTGTTAATTATCAGGGAGTGCAATATAATATGATGAATTACTCCAACTCCGTGGCACAGAAATTTACGGCAGGTCAAGGTGAGTATATTGATAATCTTTTTATGCTGATTAGAGGAAGCTTAACAACTTCGAAAGGAGCAACAGCTTTACCGACTAACGCTGCTCCTTCTATTGTACCGGCTGCATCTATTTGTAATCCTACTGGGATAACAAGTCCAGGAAACTATCTTGCAGGTCCTACAGCTGTTAAACTAGGGCAGATCAATAATGAGTCGTCTGGATATTGGCAAGCGCATGCAGCCTACTATGTAGATTACACTTTGAATGGTTGTCTTGCTAATGCTCATACTCCTCTGGTAGTGAATCAGCAGCAGACTGTTACTGTAGAATTTGTAAAAACAACAAATACTAATCAATCAATCAGAGTGTGGATCGATTATAACAATAACGGAACATTTGAAACTTCGGAATTGGTAGCATCAGGAGACAATGTTGCTGCCGGAACTGGAGGCTATGGGACTTTTACAGCCAACTTTACACCTCCGTCAACTGCAGTAATGAATACCCCTCTTCGTATGAGAGTATTGGCTGATATGAACAGCACAAGCTCATACTCACCTTGCGGGCAACTAGGATCCGGTCAGATTGAAGATTATGCCGTAACCTTAATTTCATCTGCGCTTGCGACCAATGAAACCAAAGCAGATAATGATGATTTAATCGTCTATCCGAATCCTGTTGCGAGTGGCGACCAGGTATTTGTTAAAGCAAAAAATGGAAAGGACCTTAAAATTTCTATTTCCGATATGGCGGGTAGGTTAGTAGCTACTCCATCTGTAACAGGAGAAGGAAAAGATCTTTATAAAATCAATCAGCATCTTGAAAAAGGAGTGTATATGATCCAGATTTCTAATGGTAAGAACAGTAAAACATCCAAACTGATTGTTAAATAATATACTATTGATTATCAGTTAATTAAAACGGCTACCCGCACGGGTAGTATTTAAACAAACAGGCAAGAACTACCTTTCGGGGTAGTTCTTTTTCTTTAGGTCAGTAATTAATTTTGCAGCCTATAATTTACTTATGAAACGAATATTATTTTTTGCCGGAATCTGCTTTTTCTCCAATGCTTTTTCCCAATCTTTACAAGAGCCTTGTAATTTTGATAAGGCTCAGGCTGCGATTGAAGCCAAAGACCCGAATGTAAAAAAAGCCCGACTGGAAGCAGAAGCCAGGCTTTTGGCCACCGACATCCAGAAATACCTGAAAAATCAGGGAATCACGGGTAAAAATACGGCTGATACGGTATATGACATTCCTGTAGTCGTACACCTGATGAACGACGGAACCACTCCGCTGAAAACGGATGCGGAAATAAGCACATGGATCGACAACTGCAATAAATTTTACAGCACAACTTTCGGTGGAGAATGGTACACCACTGCTCAGGGAGGGACGGTAATCCCTTTCAGGCTTGTTCTTGCCAAAAGAAACGCATCATGCAGCGCTACCAGCGGAATCGTGCAGGTAAATGTAACCTCTACATATCCTCAGTATTCTGCAAAAGGATTGAATTCGGACAATACGGATGGTGTATCGGCTGATCAGGCAAGGGCTCTGTCCAGATGGGATACCAATTTATATTACAATATCTATGTGGTAAATACTTTCGATTCCGTTCCGCTTTCCAACACGGCGGGACTCCAGGGATATGCAAGTTTCCCTACCAATCCGGATGCTTCTTTTGATACCTTCATGAAGGCTTCGGTGGTGACCAATACTTCAGATCCTACAACACTTCCTCACGAATTCGGACATTCTATGGGATTGCATCATCCTTTCAACACGGGTACGGAAACGGCTTGCCCTACCGTTACGGCGGGAGGCTGCGCTACGGATAACGATATGGTATGTGATACGCCTTCCACCAAAAGTCTGCTGAGCGTACCGGCATCTTCCCTTCCTTCCAACTCTGCGTCGAATCCTTGTGATGCCGCAGGCTGGAATAATGTACAGTATAATGTAATGAATTATACACCGTCCAACAGATTATTTACACCCGGGCAGAAGAACAGAGCGGTAACCCTGTTTATGCAGAACCGTAAAAACCTTACCAAATCTTTAGGGGGAGTCGCTCCCGGAGGTTCTTCGAATCCTGTAATTTCCAGCACGGGATGTATTCCTAATGCTGCTGCACAGAATACGGGAAATTACAATTTCGGGCCTACGTATGTGAAGATCGGTGATATTGAAAATACATCAGTTGCTTCTTCTACATCAAATAACAACAAAGTATATTATGATTATGCAGCCTACAGCTGTACTTCGACAGCCTATAAAACCAACCTTTCGGCGATGAGCAACCCTCAGACCCTGACGGTAGCATGCAGCATAAATCCTAATAATTTTTCTGTATGGATCGATTACAACAACAACGGAAACTTTGAAAGCAATGAGCTGGTGGTCAACAATCAGTCTGTTGCTCCGGGAGCGAATACAAATCTTAGCTTCAATATTCCTGCAACCGGCGTTATGCTCAATACGCCGCTTAGAATGCGTGTCATTGCCGATTCAAATGATATGAGCGGTACTCCATGCGGACAGTTAGCCTACGGACAGGTAGAAGACTATGAAGTTTCTATCACCAACAGTACGCTGGCCACACTGAAAGCAAACAGCAACAACCAGGAATTCGTTTTATATCCTAACCCTTCTGAAAACGGTATGTTTAACATCAAAACACCGGTAAACACCGCATTGGATATTCAGGTACTGGATGTATCAGGAAGAATCGTTTATAAAACCCAGGAAAAACCGCAGAACGGAATTGTAAAAATAGATTCCCATCTTACCAAAGGCAATTATGTTGTAAAAATAACTGCTGAAGGAAAAGTAAGAAGTGAAAAATTAATGGTAAAGTAAGACTTCATTTTTGATTTTATAAACACTCTCGGAAGGGAGTGTTTTTCGTTTAGTACAACTGAAAAAACCTTTACCGGATACGATTTATTTTTATACAGTATAAATTTAGTATGAATTCTGCAGGAATGCTTTCCTGAAATTTCTTTATCGTTAAAAAAAAACTAATTTTGCATCATCTTTTATGAATAAAATTTTAGTTTTTCTATTGCTGATTTCCTCTGCTGTACAGGCACAGAATATAAACTTTTCCGTCTTGGAAAAAGAGATTTATCATAATAACCAACACGGAAAACATGATCAGTCTCAAAAGATGCTTCTTAAAATCTTAGATGGTAAAAATATTAATCTTAAAGAAGAGGTGACCGTAAACTTTCTTCTGGCAAGTACCTTCCGCAGCCTTAATGATTATCCCACAACGGTAAAATATCTGGATAAAAGCATGGAACTGGCCAAAGACCTTCCTGATACGGAGGATTCTTTGCGGATGCGTATAAAGGCTGAAACGGCTTTTAATTATTTTGATCATCATAAGTATACAGAGTCCGGCAAAATAATGCAGGATATTATGCGGCTGAATTTCCGAAATATAGATCCGGTAGACAAAGCTTACATTATTATGCAGACGGCTTACTTAAAATATCTGAAGAAAGATTTTCCCGCTGCTGACAGGATGTATGAAGAGAGCCTTACGATACTGAAGCAGGCTTCGTCCTGCAACAGGCCTGTGGTTTTAGTGAAAAAAATGCAGCTGTACGGTGAACTGAACAAGATGGACTCGGTACGTAATATCTATGAGAAATGTATCGCCATCGCGGATCAGTGTTCGATTCTCAAGTATAAAATTTATGCTACGGAAGAGCTGCTGGAGATTTACAAAAAAAGAGAGGACCCCAAAAAAGTCTTTCAATACGTAAAAATCCTGGATTCTCTCAGGAATAAAGATAACAGGGAAGCCCGGCTTTACAAAATGCAGATCGATAACCAAAAGGATCTCAAAAAAGAGGATCTTGAGGAAGAAGAGGGCTTTTTATGGAAAAGCATTCTCCTGGAAGTTTCAGTACTAGGGCTGCTGGTCGCCGGATTTATTTTTTACCGCCGGTCCCTGAAATATAAAAGAGAAAAATCCCGAATCAATGCCGACCTTCAGCAGATAAAAGAAAAACAGGTGCCTGCCGATGAGAATCACACAGAAGAAGCAGATCCGGAACTGCATGAAAATAAGCTTACCGACCGGCAGAAGGAACTTCTGGATCTGATGGCCAAAGGCCTTTCCAATAAAGAGATTGCTGACAAACTGTTTATCTCGGAAAACACGGTAAAGTATCACATCAAAAACATTTACCTTGCCTTAGGATTAAAAGACCGGAAAGAACTGTTTATGAAGATTGCTTCGAAAAATAAATAGTTTGTAAGTTAATGTGAATTCCAAATAAAGAAGGGGCAGAAAGGCTGGAAGAGGGAAGCCGGATGCTGGAAGTTTCTTTGGAGAATGAAGTCACGTTATGCATAACAGCGTAATCATCTGTGAAAATCTGCGAATCTGTGGGAAATGATAAACATAAAACCTCAAAGCCGGCTTTGAGGTTTCAATTGAAATATAATTGTCTTTATTATTAAAAATTATTTACCCAGATGATCTTTAAAATCATCGATCCGGAAATCCGTGAGGGCATTTCCTTTTTCTACTTTTTCTTTAGCGTACAGACGGAAATCGTTTTCCGTTTTTTCCAGGAGGTAATCATAAGGCCCGACATGGGAAATCAGTTTTACCAGCACCGGCGAAATCTCAAGGCAGATGAAAAGGCCCATGATAAAAGTGGCTGCCAGTCCTATGATCGCGGAATTTTTACCCAGTTCGTCCAGTGCCTGCAGCCTTGCCGCAAAACCGTTGAATTTATCTTCAAATGTTTCCGTGGATTTTCTTTCAGTTTCAAGGTTGATGTAGACTTTCGAGATTTCCTTATCCAGGTATTCCAGACGGGGAGCTGCCTGTTTGCGGTAATTCTCCAGGTCCAGCCTTCTCTGTTCTTTCAGCTCCTGCTTACGCTTGGCATTCGGCCCGAAGCCTTCTTTACCGCTGGTTAGGCCGGATTGTTTTCCAAGGATTTCTTTTTCCAGCTCTACGGATGCGGAGTCATAGGACTTCTGATAACCGGCAATTTTATCGGCAATCTGTTTCTTTTCGGTTTCAAAAGGGCCGCTTTGCTGAAGGATCCTGCCGCTCATTTCGCCCTGAAGCTGCTTTTTGTTTCTCTGAATAATGGTGTTCAGCTGCTTGTTTACTTCTTTTTCAAAAATTTTAAGCTCCAAAGGTTTGGAGATGATGATCCCCAGGAAAGTCGCCAGAATCAATCTTGGAATGGCCATCAGCACCTGATTCCACCAGGTTCCCGTTTTTTTGATGGAAGAAACGATATAACGGTCCAGGTTGAAGATCATCAGTCCCCACAATACCCCGAAGCCGATGGCCGTCCAGATATCATCAAATACCGTATACATGGCGTACCCTGCAGAGAGCGTGGCGAATACAGCAGTGAAAAGAACGATGCCGCCGATGCCTGCAAATTTATTCCATTCGCTCGGCGTTTTTCTTAAAATATGAATATTTCCTCCGGAGCAGACCATCAGAAATTTCTGGAACCAATTGATGTTATGATTCGCTTGATTTATAGTTTGTTGGTTGTTTTTCATGACAGAAAATTTATACAAAGGTACTACTTAAATCTATACCAATGTAAAAGATAGTATTATGTTTTACCAAGTATGTGGGCTGGTTTTGTTATTTTATTGTTAATCAGTAAATTAAATTTATTAAAGAAAATATTCTTATCTTTAAATGACAATCATTAAAAATTTAAATATGAAAAATGCAATCAGCCTTTCCCTGGTATGCCTTACATTGGCTTTAACTTCATGTAAAAAGGAAGATAAAATTGACGATGACCTTAAGGAAGTGGCAGCAAACATCAACAAGACCACACCTCAGATCCTTGCCGACGGCGTCCGGCTGGACAGTGTTTCGGTACAGCCCGGTAAAATTTTCAGGTATAATTATACTTTAACGGATGATACCAAAGATGCGGTAAGCCCGGATCAGATCGAAACCTTTAAAACCTCCGTTAAAGAAGGTGCACTGCGTATAGTGAAGACGTCGCCGGAAATCAAGGAATTCCGTGATCGGGATGTAACAATGGTTTATACGTATTACGATAAGGACGGCAAGAAGACCGCAGACTTCAAAATTACCCCCGAAGAATACAAATCGAAATAGAATTCGGTAAAAAATAATAAATCCCGCGAATATGGTGTTCTGCGGGATTTTTTTATTTTAAACGTCCGGGGTTCTGTTTCAGGAAACTTTCCCAGCCGGTGTAAGATTTAGTGTCGGCAATCGTTCCTGAATTGAAATGGTGGCAGACCGCTACGGCCAGACCATCGGAGGCATCCAGGTATTTGGTCGGGAATTCTTTCAGATTAAAAAGGTTCTGCAGCATTCCGGCCACCTGTTCTTTACTGGCATTTCCGTTTCCGGTAATGGCCATCTTTATTTTTTTCGGGGAATATTCCGTAATGGGGATATTTCGGTAAAGGCTGGCAGCCATTGCCACACCCTGTGCCCGGCCAAGCTTCAGCATACTCTGCACGTTTTTACCGAAAAAAGGAGCTTCCAATGCGACTTCATCCGGATGAAATTCATCAATCAGCGCCAGGGTCTTATCAAAAATGTATTTAAGCTTGGTTTCGTGGTTGGGGTATTTATGAAGCAATAACTCATGAATTGATACCATTTCCATTTTGCCTTTTTTCACGGAAATAATTCCAAAACCCATAATCGTCGTTCCCGGGTCGATTCCTAAAATAATCTTCTCTGCAATCATTGCTTCAAAGATAAGGCTTTCTGAATTTCTTTGTCAGAATATTTTCAACTAAGAAATTAGTTCCTTGGTTTGAGCATCATTAAATATCAAACAAATTTGAATGCATAAGAAAATTATGCATAAATTTGCAAGGTATAAAAGATTCGATATTGAAAAAGAACAGTCTTTACAAAGGAACACTGCAGAACATCATTCTGAAGCTGCTTGCTAAGGAAGTGAAAATGTACGGCTACCAGATTACCCAGCGTGCAAAAGAGCTTACCCGAGGCGAACTGGAAATGACGGAAGGTGCGCTGTATCCCCTTCTCCATAAGCTGGAAGCGGAAGGAATGATTACTTCTAACATTCAGAAGATCAACGGAAGGGACCGCAAATACTACCTGCTGACCGATAAAGGCAAAAAACAGCAGGCCGAACAGGAAGAGGAAATGAAAAGCTATTTGTTTAATCTAAATACCATTTTTAATATATGATTTCATTGGAACAGGAAAAGCAGATTACCGCTTATCTGAATTCGAAAAAATTGTCACCTCAGATACTTGATGAGATTAAAGATCATTTCGTGATGCAGATCGGCAGCCTTATGGAAAACGGAGACCTGGGTTTTCAGGAAGCATTTCTGATGGCCCGGATCAGCTGGAAAAGAGAGCTTGAAATGGTACGGGCCGATCTCCTGTCTTTTAAAAAGATAGCCAGGATCGAGAAGCAGGTAGTGCAGATGAGGTTCCGCAAGATAACATTGTTTTCAATGGTATTTTCAGGAGCAGGTTTTTTATTATTACAGGTAAATTCCGATTTATTTATGAATCTGCAGATCTTGCTGTTTATCGTATGGATCGCCATGCTTTTATACAATGCTATCAGAAAAGGCTTCAGGGTTTCAAATTATGCAAGTATGAATTTTCATCCTTTGCTGGTCAGGATTATGCTGGTCGGATTGGCTGTCTTTTATATTGGCTATGGCATGACGGCGTATCACTGGGAGATTTTAGACCTGCAGATAACCACGCTTTTCTGTATGTATGCATTGGCGGTTCAGCTGCAGCTTTTATATTTCAGTTCAAAAAAGATTAACGTTTTGGTTTAAAAACCAGGATAAATGATAACCATAGAACAGGAGAAGCAAGTTACCGATTATCTTATTTTTCACAGGCTGCCGCTGGACATTCTGCTGGAAATAAAAGACCACATGATGTCCCAAGTGGCGGATATTCAGGTTGAAGAAAATATGAGTTTTGAGGAAGCTTTTCACAAGACGCAGAAATTGTGGGAAAGTGACTTCAGGATGACAAAATATTCTGTTTTCTATGCGGAGGAAATTCCGGCCATTGTTAAGAAAATGGTCAGAGCCAGGAATAATAGCCTTCTGAAAAAATCAGTTCTTTGGGGATTGGTCTCGTTGGCCATGACGTTTGTTTTTATTTACCTGGCAAACGGTGCAGATCAATATACGGATCTTTTCAGGATACAGAACGGATTGTTTATTGTTGTTCCCATCCTATTATGGGCCTTTAACTACAGAATGCTGAAGTATATCAAACATGACCATAAATATAAGGGAAAACTCTTTTATACCCAATATCAGCAAAACGCAGCCTTAAGCCTGTCAATGCTCGGACTCATGGCGCAGATTATTGTGAAAAAAGGAAAGTATCCGTACCTGTTTTTCAGGGAACACAATTACAGCGAAGTCGGATATGTGTTAGTGACATTGCTTTTGCCTCACATTGTGCAGGTACTGATTATTTTTGTGATGCTGAGCTTTTTCGAGCATAAGAAGGCACTTGCCGGAATGCAGGATTTTCTGGATACTCATACATAACCATTGACGCTATTTGTTCGTTCAAATTAAAGTTTAATACAATAAGAGAATAATCTGTAGATGCTAAGCATTGTTGGAAAAAATGCTTAATATTATGTATTCAAAGTTATTTGATAAAAGCGATAAATATATCCTGAATTTTTTCATTACTTGTAAATGCCCGGCTGTAAGGTTTAGGAATATAATAAACTTCGTAACGGTCGTAAAAAAGCAAGTAACTTTTGTTAAAAATTTTATAATCGATTTTTTTGCCTTCCAGAACCACTAATGAGTTTATGTAAGGCCATACTTCACTCACTTCGCCATATTCTGCATAGATTCTATTTTCTGAAAGACGCGTGATATTGCTGTTTAAAATTTCTTCTTTTTTAAAGATAACCAGTTCTGTGCTTAACGTTTTGGAAGAGGGATTAAATTCAAGCAGATTTTCTTCTCTGACAGTAGCATCGGGAATTTCCAGGGAGTAAAAGCCATCCTTGTCTGTTGTACCTTTATAAATTTTTTGAAAGGTAATTAGTTTCACGATTACATCAGGTAATGGCTTTCCTGTGTTTTTGTTGATGACTTTCCCTCTGATAATCGTATTTCCGTCATCTTTGTGAGGTTCTTTTACTTTTTGTCTCTTTACCATATTTGTCGTAACTGAAATTTCGGGTGTATATGATTTTGCAGACTGTGCAGGATAAAGATTAACGATGCTTGCGGTGAGTGCAAGTCCTGCTGTGATTTTTGTGAAAGAGCTTATACGCTTTAATGGAATTTCCGGATTAGAAATATGTTCTGAAATAGTTTTGTTAAGCTGATTTTTAGATAAAATCCCGCAAATTTTCTCTCCTTTGTTTTCCTGAATGATTTTCCTAATTTCCGAGCCATCCAATTGAGATAAATCCAATACTTTTTTAGAACAGAAGCTGCAGAATTTTCCTCCATCCATATCATGCATTTGGTCTAAAGACTCTTCACAGGGCTTGTCAATTTTTAAAATCAGATTCATAGTAACAGTTTATAAACCTTAACGGAAATTAGCATGGGATTATTTCACCATCAGATCACAAAACCAAAAAACATAGTCGCCGTTTTCTTCATCATCGTCGGATTTGGGTTTTGGATAGGTTTTCTTTACCGTTTCTCCGATTTTAAAATCAATGGGATTTTTAAAAATCGGACCGTCAAAAGTGTAGGTGTGGAATTCTCCGTTTTCTCCGCAGGGATCTACATTTTCAGGTAAATCTTTAATAAATTGTTTATCAATAATCCTTCCGGCGAAGCTTTTGTCCAGATAGGTTTCGTTCACGCAGGTAACAATGGTTTTAAAACCGAGGTTTAGAAACTCTTCAATGAGGTCTCTTGTATCCGTCTTCCACAAAGGGAAGACACCCTGCATGTCTACTGCTTCCAACTGATCTTCCCTGTATCTCCGTAAATCTTCGAGAAAAATATCCCCGAAAACCGAATGGGTAATGCCCTGGTCCTTGGATTCATTCATCGTCCTAAACATGAGCTCCTGATATTCTTCCATTGAAGGTTCTGCCGGAAGCTCCAGCTTCATGAGAGGCAACCCTAAACTTTCCGCCTGTTTTTCCAGCAATGATACAGGCACACCATGCATGGAAATTCTTTGAAATTCTTTATTGATGCTGGTTAAAAGTGAGGTAATTTCGAATCGGTTTTCCTGTAAAACTTTGTAAAGGGCAAACGCAGAATCTTTTCCGCTGCTCCAGTTGAAGATGGCTTTGGGTTTCATTATGTAAAAATAATATTTTAAATGAAAGCTTTAGAGTCGTTATTGAGATTTATAAAGTTTAAAGATATACCAATAAAAGGATTGTACAGATAACTATATTTAAGTGATTGTGTAAGTAGACGTATAAGTAGTTTGATTTTAATTTGCGGTAATCCGTAAATTTTTTGATGTGTACTTGATAAATAATTTTATGTATTTTGATATTTAAAAAAATTTTACATACATTTGTACAAAGTAAATATGATATGAGTATTTTAGATTTCATTTCATTTGAGGATCCTAATAAAGTTGGAGGGTCAATTAAGGCAACTATACATAAAACTGGAAAGCTAGGATTTTCTTCAGGTGCAGAAGAATTTATGGATATTAACGAACAATCTTATTTTAAAATAGGGTTCAATAATAATAATGAAAGTGATGATAGCATTTATATGGTTGCTTCTGAAACTGAAGAAGGTGCTTTTAAAATTTCAAAAGCAGGAATGTATTATTATGTAAATTTGAAAAATGTATTTGATAAAAGAGGATTAGATTATAAAAGTAAAAGTTATATCTATGATATAAGGAAAGAAAGAAATGGAGATATCGAATATTTTATTTTAACTAAAAGAAAAAAATAATATAAGAGGGATAGAAAATATAAAAAAAGGCTGAATAAACAGCCGAGGAAAATTTATTGAATTTTGTTAAAAAAATAAGGGGGTAGGATTCCATATTTAAACAAAATTAATTACGAAGAAGTGAGATTACCTCATCTACTTTTGCTTGTACAAAGTTACTTCAAATGTTTCTTTTTTCCAAAACAAAATTCGGTTTTAACACTCACGGACGTTAGAGTAAATAGTAATAATATTTAAAATGAAAATATTAGTTATTAAGAATTTTGAATTAAAAAAAAGAAATAAAAATTATGAATTACAAAGTATCTACTTTTAAATTCTTCGTTTCAAATAGAAGCGGAGAGAAACATTTTTTGGCAAATCTGCCTGGGAATCTTGATTTTCAAGACTTATTTGAAGAATTTTGTAAGGATATTTTTTCAAATACTAAAAGGTTTAATGAAAATGGAAAAGATAAAAGTTTTACCTTAAGAATTCCTCATAAAATTAACAAAGGAAAAAGATGTGTTTTTGGAAGATTTGGAGCAGGTACAACTGGAGACCCTGTTGATATTAATGACCCTGAAACAAATCAAACTAATTATTCTGTTAATTCATCAGAGCTTCAAGATAGAGTATTGAATTTTTATGCTCTAATCCCTAAAAATAAACAGGAAGGTTATATTGTATTGCAAAGAAAATCAACCCATAGTATTCAAAAAAGTCTTGAAGATTGCTTTAATAGTTTTTTGTTAAAGAAAGGTTTTGAAGGAGAAAATAAGATTAGATTTAAGCTTGCTTCAGCCCCAAACTTTAAATTAATGGAAAAAATGATGAATAATGGAGATTTAAAAGAAGTAAATCTTCATAGAAATCTTATTCCAACTAGTTTTTCAGAGTTATTTGAAGATTCAAGTAACTCAAGTCTAGGGACAACAATTACTCAGTTAAAATTCAATAAAGGAGCTGTAAAGGCAAATATAAAGAAAGTCTTATCTGATATTTATAGAAAGAGTTACACAGGTGATGAGCAAATAGAAATTGATGGGAATTTTTATGATGAAGTTACATTTACTTTTTATCTTGATAAAGTTACTAAAACATTTTATGTAAATGATAAATCAAAAATAAGATCAGAAATTGATATAACTTCAATGGTTGATAATATTGATGAAGGTGAAATTCCTTTAGATGATTTTGTTAAAATTTCGGAAAAATTAATTTCAGAAATTTCATAATAGAAAAGCCGTAGAAATCAATCTACGGCTTTTTATTTAAATTGCCAGCCGGCTACGGACTACATATTTCTTCTGTACTTACCGCCTACTTCAAACAAAGCATTGGTGATCTGCCCAAGCGAACAGTATTTTACGGCATCAATCATGACTTCAAATAAGTTCTGCTGGTTGATGGCGGCGTGCTGCAGGGTTTTCAGGGCTGCTTCCGATTGATCGGCATTGGATTTCTGGAAGTTGTGAAGCATTTCGATCTGGGCCTGCTTTTCTTCTTCGGTTGAGCGGATGACTTCTCCCGGACGGACCGTTGGCGAACCATCTTTTCCCAAGAAGGTATTCACCCCGATGATCGGATATTCTCCGGTATGTTTCAGCCATTCGTAATGCATCGATTCCTCCTGGATCTTGGAACGCTGGTACATCGTTTCCATTGCACCCAAAACGCCACCTCTTTCCGTGATTCGGTCGAATTCTGCGTAAACGGCTTCTTCCACAAGATCGGTCAGTTCTTCGATGATGAACGAACCCTGAAGCGGATTTTCGTTTTTCGCCAGTCCCAATTCTTTATTGATAATCAACTGAATTGCCATGGCTCTTCTTACGGATTGTTCGGTCGGAGTAGTAATTGCTTCATCATAAGCATTGGTGTGTAACGAATTACAGTTGTCATAAATCGCATATAATGCCTGAAGCGTCGTTCTGATATCGTTAAAATCAATTTCCTGAGCATGCAGCGAACGTCCGGAAGTCTGGATGTGGTATTTCAGCATCTGGCTTCTTTCGTCGGCGCCATATTTCAGCTTCATGGCTTTGGCCCAGATTCTTCTGGCGACACGCCCGATTACCGAATATTCAGGATCGATTCCGTTGGAGAAGAAGAAGGAAAGGTTAGGAGCAAAATCGTTGATGTCCATTCCTCTGGACAGATAGTATTCTACATACGTAAATCCGTTGGCTAAAGTGAATGCCAGCTGGGAAACGGGGTTGGCACCTGCTTCTGCAATGTGGTAGCCGGAAATGGAAACTGAATAGAAGTTTCTTACTTTTTCTTTAATGAAATATTCCTGAACGTCTCCCATCAGCCTTAAGGCGAATTCGGTAGAGAAAATACAGGTATTCTGTGCCTGGTCTTCCTTTAAAATATCAGCCTGAACGGTTCCGCGAACGGTAGCGATGGTTTTGGCTTTGATTTCCGCATATACGTCGGCAGGAATAATTTCATCACCCGTAATCCCCAATAGTTTTAAGCCCAGCCCATTGTTGGAAGGCGGCAATTCGCCGTTGTATTTCGGTCTTGCTAAACCTTTATCGTCAAATTTTTCTTTAAGCTTAGCTTCAACCTTCGCCTCAAGATTATTTTCAGCGATATATTTTTCAACGTTCTGGTCGATGGCTGCATTCATAAAGAACGCCAATAGCATCGGAGCCGGTCCGTTGATCGTCATCGAAACGGAGGTCAGTGCGTTCACCAAATCGAATCCGGAATATAATTTTTTAGCATCATCCAGAGTCGCGATCGACACCCCTGCATTCCCGATTTTACCGTAAATATCCGGCGGAAGGGCAGGGTCCTGGCCATAAAGCGTCACCGAGTCGAAAGCGGTAGACAGACGTTTGGCCGGCATTTCCGCAGATACATAATGGAATCTCCGGTTGGTTCTTTCCGGGCCGCCTTCTCCGGCAAACATCCGGGTCGGGTCTTCTCCGGTCCTTTTAAAAGGATAAATTCCAGCGGTATACGGGAAGCCTCCGGGAAGGTTTTCCTGGCCTTTCCACTTAATCAGATCACCCCAATCGGTATATTTCGGTAAAGCGATTTTTGGAATTCTCAGATGCGATAACGATTCAGTTGAGGTTTCCACTCTGATTTCTTTTCCTCTTACAAAATAGGAATAAAACTCTTCGTGGAATGCTTTTTTCGTATCCTCCCAGGTATTCAGGAAGTCGATGTTTTCCTGCTGAAGTTCTTTCTCTGCCTTCTGGTATTCAGCATCCAAAGCCTCATTGGAAATAATTTTTTTAACGCCTTTAATATGATACATCGTTCTGGCCAGTTCCGCCTGTTTTTCAACGTTGGCATCGTACTGTCTGTTGTTTTCGACAATTTCGGAAAGGTATCGCACTCTTTTCGGCGGGATAATCGTTACTTCGTCGGTGATTTCCTGCTCAACAAATATCTGAAACTGAGGAGCATGGTCACCCTGAGCCTGTCGAAGAGTTTCATTGACTTTCTCTACCAGCCTGTTATACAGCTCAGTTGTTCCATGGTCGTTGAACTGAGAGGCTTTTGTAGCGTAAACCGGCATGTCGTCCAGCGGCTGTTCCCATAGCAGGTGATTTCTCTGGAACTGTTTTCTTACGGCCTGAAGGGCATCCAGCGCACCGCGTTTATCGGATTTATTTAAAGCAACCAGATCAGCGTAATCCAGCATGTCGATTTTTTCCAGCTGGGTAGACGCTCCGTATTCAGGCGTCATGACATACATGGAAACATCTGCAAAATCCGAAACTTCCGATCCGGATTGCCCGATCCCTGAAGTCTCCAGGATAATTACATCCGGATGGGCCAGCTTCAGCACATTTAAAGCCGATTGGATGAATGGCGAAACGGAAACATTATTTTCCCTGGTGGCCATGGAACGCATATAAACCCTTGGATCATTGATGGCGTTCATCCGGATCCGGTCACCCAATAAAGCACCTCCTGTTTTCTTTTTGGAAGGGTCGATCGAAATGATCGCTATTTTTTTATCTGTATTAGAGCGTAAGAAGCGCCTTACCAATTCGTCGGTTAATGAAGATTTTCCTGCTCCACCGGTACCTGTGATACCAATAATCGGAATATGTAAGTCTTTTGATTTTTCGTCAATTGCTTTTACCAAATCTGGTTTTTCGTCTGAAAAGTTTTCAACAGCAGAAATAATTTTGGCAATACTTGTCGAATTTTCAAAACTGATAGAATCCAGATCTTTCACATCCACCTCTTTTCCGGTGGGAAAATCAGATTTTTGTACCAAATCATCAATCATTCCCTGGAGACCAAGCTCCCGGCCGTCGTCCGGGGAATAGATCCTGTCTATTCCGTAAGCCATAATGTCTTCAATTTCTTCGGGGAGGATAACGCCGCCGCCGCCGCCGAAGATTTTAATCTGCGGGGAATTTTTTTCTCTTAAAAGATCGTAGATGTATTTGAAATATTCATTGTGACCGCCCTGATAAGAGGTGAGGGCAATTGCGTTGGCATCTTCCTGAATAGCAGTATTTACCACTTCTTCGGCCGATTTGTCGTGGCCGAGGTGAATTACTTCGCATCCTGTTCCCTGGATCACACGGCGCATGATGTTGATCGCCGCATCGTGACCGTCGAACAACGAAGCAGCCGTCACAATTCTTACTTTATTGTTTGGAGTATATTTTTGGGTTTCCATAAAAATCTATAAAATTTCTGAATTTTCAAATATAATAATAAAATAGAAACCGGTTGTTTAATGGTAAAAAGCTGTTTTTCAAATGATTGATTTTTATTGATTAATTTAATGTGTAACCATTAAACTAACATTTGTTAGAAACCATTGGTGTTGAGAGGCACTTGGGAATTTCGCTCCGATCATTTTAAGATTTCAAATTAAAAATTCTACTTTTGCATATTATTACAAGGATATGAAAAAGGCACTGCTGTATTTTGCGTTGGGAACGGTTTTAAGTTTTTTAATCAATTATCTTTTTTACAGTTCGGAAAACATAGGCCTGGATATTTTTTATGCGGTTGCTTTCGGGTTTGCGTGGGGCATAGCCTATTATCTGGATACCCCTGATTTTACACTGCCTCAGAAACTGGGATTGTCTTTTGTGGCAATGGGGCTGCTGGTTCTTATCGGTACGCTGATCTTTACCCTCGAACTGGCAATTCCGTCGATCCTGAAGTTTTCTACCGTATTTGTGGCCTATTATCTTATTGCAAGCTTCAGGGCGAATAAGACGCTCCGCCGTTAATCTTTAGTCTCATTCTCTTATTTAAAGGATACATTACAGGCTGGACTTACCTTAATGGAAAGCTAACTTCTAAGATCTTACCTTTATAATTACTACATTCCTTACTTCCGATTGGTTCGTTTACTTCTTCTAACGATCTTTTTTTCAATTAATAAAGACCTGATAAAAGGAAATGTGCTGAGATTAAATAAAATATGTTTTTGCATTCCGGAAATAATTTGTACCTTTGCACACCCTTTTGGGGGAAATTATGTTTAATCTTTAACTAAAACGTGTGAATACATTAAGTTACAAAACTGTTTCAGCGAACAAAGCTACTGCTAATAAAGAATGGGTTGTGGTAGACGCTGAAGGACAGCCGTTAGGAAGACTAGCTTCTACGGTTGCAAAGATTTTGAGAGGTAAGCACAAAACGAATTACACACCTCACGTAGATTGTGGTGATAACGTAATCGTTTTGAACGCTGGGAAAGTTACCCTTTCCGGAAACAAGTGGAACGATAAGACGTACATCTGGCATACCGGTTACCCTGGTGGACAGAAGTCTATGACAGCTCTTGAACTTCAGAAAAAAGATTCTTTAAAAGTATTGGAAAAATCCGTAAAAGGAATGCTTCCGAAAAACAGATTAGGATCTGCATTGCTTAAAAACCTTTATTTATATGAAGGAACTGAGCACAAGCACGAAGCTCAACAGCCGAAAACAATTAATGTTAACGAATTTAAATAATTAAATTATGTCTATAGTTCACAAAATCGGAAGAAGAAAAACTTCTGTAGCCAGAGTTTATGTAAAGCCAGGAACTGGTAACATTACAGTAAACGGTAAAGACGCTGCAACTTATTTCTCTACAGACGTGATGGTTTACAAATTGAACCAGCCGTTCATCCTTTCTGAAACTGTTGGTCAGTACGACGTTACCGTAAATGTTTTCGGTGGTGGGAATACAGGTCAGGCAGAAGCTATCAGATTAGGTATTTCAAGAGCTTTATGCGAAATCAATGCTGAGTTCAGATTGGCTTTGAAACCTGCAGGTTTACTTACGAGAGACGCAAGAATGGTGGAAAGAAAGAAGCCAGGTCAGAAAAAAGCAAGAAAGAGATTCCAATTCTCAAAACGTTAAAAAAGCGTATGGCTATTGGCTTATGGCGGATAGCTTTAGAAAAATTTTTAAAAAATTATTTTTTAACCCAAAGCTGGAAAGCCAGTTGCCAACAGCAATCAGCCAACAGCAACTTTGCCCGTTACGTTTAGCATCCAAACGCTTCTCCCATCTAAAGAAGTTGTTGATTGTTTAAAAGACGGAAAGTAAACTAACAAAAACAGAAAACATGGCAAAAGCAAATGTAAAAGACCTTCTAGAGGCTGGCGTACACTTCGGTCACATGACCAGAAAGTGGAATCCAAATATGGCTCCGTACATTTTTATGGAGAAAAACGGTATTCACATTGTAGACTTACATAAAACAGCTGTTAAATTGGATGAAGCGTGCAGCGCTTTGGAAAAATTAACTTCTGCAGGTAAAAAAGTTCTTTTTGTAGCTACTAAGAAGCAAGCGAAAGAAGTAGTGGCAAAACACGCTTCTGAACTGAATATGCCTTATATTACAGAAAGATGGCCGGGAGGGATGTTGACGAATTTCGTTACCATCAGAAAGGCTGTAAAGAAAATGAACTCTATCGACAAAATGAAAAAAGACGGTACGTTCGAAACTTTATCTAAAAAAGAAAGATTACAGGTAGACAGACAAAGAGCTAACCTTGAGAAAAACTTAGGCTCTATCTCAGACATGGTTCGTCTTCCTTCTGCAATCTTCGTTGTAGATATCATGAGAGAACATATCGCGGTAACGGAAGCTAAGAAATTAGGAATTCCTGTTTTCGGTATTGTTGATACCAACTCTGACCCAAGAAAAGTAGACTTCGTAATCCCAGGAAACGATGATGCTTCAAAATCTATCGATATGATCTTAAACATCGTTTCAGATTCTATCAAAGAAGGTCAGTCTCAGAGAAAAGCTGATAAAGAAAAATCCAAAGAAGAAGGAGAAGTAGTATCTGCTGATAAAGATGCTGATTTCGACGCTGAATAATTAAAGATTTTCTTTAAAATATAAAACCCGCTGAATCTCAGATTCAGCGGGTTTTTGTTTATATAAAATATTATTTCTTAGGACATACGGTGAATTCCGGGAAATCCGGATCGCCGGTCTGAACAACCACTCCTATTCTGCATACACCACCACAACACATTTCTCCGGCTTCGATATTACAGCCGTCAAAACAGCTTCTGTATCCGCCTTTAATACTTCTCAACTCATTTCTTGAAATTTTTTTTAAATTTTTCATAGTTTTTGTTTTGTCATTTTCCTACTCTATATGCTTTTCGGATTCCGCAATGATTATTCAAATATAATCAATTATCAATTACATCACAGAACTTTGAAAAATAATTTAATTTGCAGGCTTCAGCTCCTGTTAATTCGTAACCATTAATCCGAAACCGTTGTCCGGTAGGATTCTGATATAAATTTTGCTCTCTGGTACACAGTATTACAAACCATTCCCGAAAGGTTGTAATTCTGGTTTTTAGGAACCATGACAGCCCCCATTTTACCGGCCGCGATTGGAACTTTCTTAAAATAATTATTTCCGCTGATCGTCAGCACCATATTGCACCGGGATTTGTTTTCCACCGTTACCGGAGCCTTGTCGTGATCTTCAGGACCATTCAGAATAGCCGTTAAAACCGCAGCCGTCTCCGATTTGTAGGTTTTGCTTAACGTCTGATATTCCGTTTCTGTCTGATTGACAGGTGGTGTCCTTATGACGGTACGGGAAGCAGCAGGAACTCTTCGTACAGATGTTGCGGTGGTTTTGTGATGCGTTGCTTCACAGCTGTTCAGAATAACAAAAGCTAAAACAGGGAAGTAGAAAAGACTTTTCATTAATGCCGTATTTTAGCTGTAAATGTAATCTTTTTTGCTTTTAAGGAAAAATTTTATTCCCGCCGGGAACCGGATTGCTAATCGTTAAAAACAGGCTTTTGCTGATTTCTTTCTTTGAACTGTAGATAATATCACACACATTGCTGGTCAGGATATAACTTCCTTTGTTAATGACCATAAAATTTTCATTTTTGGCAGGTACAGCCAGATTATAAAAATTTTTTCCCTGAATTCTTACAATCATATTGCAATCCGAATTGTTCCTGAGCAGAAGAATCACTTCTTTGCTGCTGATATCTTCATTGAACATGGCATTAAGAAGCTTGACGGTCTTATCGGAGTGCTCTTTAGTGGTCGAAGCAATAAGCCGTTTAAATTCTTCTTCTTCCGCCGAACTGGAATTCTTTAAAAGATGTCCGGGAATTTCGGATATCACAGGCCGGGCTTCCATGGGGCGGGCATTTTTGCCGCCTTTTATCCATTCGGAATTCTTTAAGGCAATTAATTTGGACTTCAGAACACTTCTTCTGGGGTCATCGGGATGGCAGGTTTTAAGGAAATGTTCTATTTCCGGAATATTTTTGCTTTCGAGTATGTTTTGAAAGCCATTCTCAGCGGGGTTTATCTTACAGGACGCAAGGAAGAAGCATACTGAAATGATCAGGGTAATGTTTTTCATGGTAAGTTTTAGGTTTATGACGATAAAAGGATGTAATTTGTTACAGCCTGTCATCGAATAAGAATGAAGTAATGTTTACTTAAAAATTACCACTGGATACAAATGGGTTGATAGCTTCGAAATAATTGTGTTTTTCATCATGATTTTTTGTTTAGTTAATTTTAAATTTAATATAGGTAATTGTTTTTCCTTTTGCAGAAAAAAGCTCTTCGTAATAGGTCCGGATATCTTTCAGGTGAGGCGTGTCCGGATTGTATTCCACCGCTCCGTAGATGTCATGGTGGGCTGTGAGGATTTCATACCCTGCTCCCTGCAGATAGCCTAAAGTATAGCCGTGAAGAAATTCGGAATCGGTTTTCAGGTGAACAATTCCTCCGGGTTTAAGGAATTTTTTATACCGTTCTAAAAAGTCCGGATGGGTAAGGCGGTGCTTTGTGCGTTTGTATTTGATCTGAGGATCGGGGAAAGTGATCCAGATTTCGTCCACTTCGTTTTCGCCGAAGAAATAATCAACAAGTTCAATCTGGGTTCTGAGGAAAGCCACATTATGCATCCCGTTTTCAACCGCTTCTTTTGCCCCGAACCAGAATCTTGCCCCTTTGATGTCTACGCCGATAAAATTCTTGTCGGTAAATGTTTTGGCAAGACCAACGGTATATTCTCCTTTTCCGCAGCCCAGTTCCAAAACGATAGGATTTTCATTCTTAAAAAAGTCCGTTCTCCATTTTCCTTTCAGATCAAAGCCGCTTAAAGCTTCCTCTCTTGTCGGCTGGATGACGTTTGGTAATATTTTGTTTTCTGCGAATCTTGCTAATTTATTTTTACCCATGAGAAATTTATAAAATCCCGCAAAAATAACGAATTTTACACAAATGCCTCTTTTTTAGAGGTAAAAATAATGATAAGAGATTTTTTTATTTCTTCGAAGAGCTTCCCAGAGCGACCATCAGCGGTTTCTGAATGGTTTTCTGTGAAGCGTACTGAGCACCGCATACGATGCTTGTGAAAAGGTAATCTCCTTTATCCACCACAATGGAGTTGTCGCCGTGAGAAGGTACGGGAAGCCTGTACTTGGTGGTGCCAATTCCTTCTATTCTTACAATAATGTTGCAGTCGGATTTATTTTCGATCATGATGATGCATTCCTTCGCATTCGGATCGTTGTCAAAAAGGGAGTTTAATATTTTTACGGTTTTGTTTTTGTGCTCCACGGGGTTTTCCGCCATCAGCATATTGAATTCTGCTGCTTCAGCATCCGGAAGGGCAGAAACGGAACCCGTTGTTGCGGTAGGGGCAATATAGACGTTTTTGGGATTACTCGGGATATAAACTACTGCTGCCTGGCCCACCTGCAGCTCTTTCTGGTATTTGGCAATCTGCTTCTGCTTAATGATGGCATTCATTTCATCAAAGGATATCTTTGTGGAAGGGCGTCTTTTCAGCATCGCCAGCCAGTCCTGCATCTGCTTTACCTTCAGGTCGCCGGGTTTGGCATTTTTGATGTACTCCTTCATCATTTCCATCACGCGCGGCTTCAGTACGGATCTCCTGGGATCATCCGGATGGGCATCTCGCAGAAAGGCATTGATCTCATAGATGCTTTTGCTCCTTAAGATATCACTGTAATCTTTACCTCTCGATTGTGCTGAAAGATTAATAAAAAGAATGGCACTGAAAAATAAAAGTAACTTTTTCATTTACTAATATTTAGGATTAAAAAAAGATAGATGTTATTTCCCTCTTTTAATTGGCTCTTCTGGTTATTGGCGGATGAAACTGCAGTTTTAATCAAGCTGCCGGATCTGTACACTTTAATTTTTGCTAAAAATAAACATTATTTGGATAAAACAAAAAATGTATACTGCATTTTGCAATATACATTTTTTTTATTTTATTATCGGATCCCTCAATTATTTTACAACATCCTGAAGGTGAGAGTTTCTCAGTCTCCGCTGATAAATCGGCAGATACTTTTCGATAGGGATTTTTATCGCTTCAAAGTTTCCTGCCAATATGTAAGGCTCAATATTTTCCGAAGTATATACAAACTGGAGGAAGTTGTCGATTAGGTTTTCAGGAATTTTAAACCGGGTAAAATAATCTTTCCCTAAATAATTTTTGATCTGGCTAATGGAGCCGTTCATCCTTTCATACGCAACATAACGCTGCTTTTTTTTGCGTTCTCCGGAAAGGATGTCATAGATGCTCTCCAGGCTAAAAGTTAATCCGCCGTCCCGTAATCCTGCCACCGGCAATTGAGGAGAGGTTCCGTCGCCTTTCGGTTCCGGCAGGCCGATTACCTTTTTAATAGCTAATGCTTTATCTTCTTTGCGAATCGAGTTGATGTCATACCTTAGATTTCCTGTCGGCCTGAAACGGCTGATCACCACCTCCTGAATATCATGATAGGCAATTTTCAGTTCCACTAAATTTCTCTGCTCCATCATTTGCTGCGTCAGCTTAATATCCTTCCGTTCCGTTACGATGGAAGTAAAACGGATAACGTCACCCGAATTGGCCGGAATGGAAAAATCCCCGTTGTAATCGCTCAGTACCGTTTTCAGCGTTGTGAGGTTGGTAACATACATCTGGTTGAGATACAATACGGAATTATCCTTCAGAAAAACTTCGCCGGAATAGGTTTGTGCGTTAATTTTTGCCAGAAAAACCAACAGCAGGAGGGTAAATAGCTTATTCATATGATACGGCAAAATTACACAGAAATTGTACCAACTCATACCTGGCTCAGCAGTGAAAACAGGTTAAAATTATATTAAACTTTAATTTAAAACTGTTAATTAATGTTATAAGGATTTTATTTACTTAAAATATTCCGGGCAGTTTCTGCTTTAGCCTTCGCAATTAATAATTCTTTACCAGCAGCCAGCTCGTGTATTTCACGGTTGTTGTTCCTCCGAATTCCGTCCAGCTGATGAAATACCAGTACGTTCCGGTATTCACGGGACGTCCCGTTATTTTTCCGTCCCAGACAAATCTGTTGGCAGAAGAACCTCTGAAAACCTCTGCACCGTACCGGTCGAAAATCCTGAAAATAATATTCTCATTATTCATCAGGGCAGAATAATCAATTGCATCGTTATAGCCGTCCAGATTCGGCGTGATGGTATTGATGAGATTAATAATCACAAAGGTTCTGGTGGCTTCCTCGCATCTGTTGTAATCGCGTACATGCATTGTGTGGTTCCCCCTCGGTACATTATAAAATACATTGGAGCTCTGCCAGCTTGTGCCGTCCAGGGAATATTCATAAGGAGCGGTACCGCCGCTTACTCCGATGGTTACCGTATTGCCGTTAATCTCAATCATCGTAATTACCGGAAGGGTAGATTCCGTAACGTCTACCGTCTGCCGGTAGGTACATCCGTCAAAAGTGAGATCTACATAATACGCTCCCGAAGAAACATTGGAAATCGACTGGGTCGTTGCCCCTGTGCTCCAGTGGTAGCTGTCGAATCCCGGTCCCGCATCAAGGGTAGTCAGTGTATTGGGACAGATGGTTTTATTCACCAGCGCCGGCGAATATTTAGGGATCTTAACCGTTATGGTAATTGAAGCAACATTCGGGCAGACACCGGATTTCTGGAATCTGATATAAACGGTTGTTGAGCCGGTTAAGTTCATAGGATTCGTCAGTACGGCCGTATTATTCTGTGCGTCAAGTAAGGTCGGGTGAAAAGTTGCCGTTACCTGCGGATCTGTCGTGAATTGGTTGATGAAAGACTGCAGGTCGAGCGATTTCGTTCCGTCCAGGTCATCGTCGCACATTATCATGGTGTGGCTTGCCTTAAGCAACGGAACTTTGGCACCGATCGTAAAAATAAGCGGCTTGATCACCGGCGGGCATCCGTCCGGGGAGTCCACTCTGATATAAATCGTTGTAGTCGTGGTGTAGGACCAGTTGTTGGGCAGCGTATTTGTACTTCCTGAATTCGCCTCCGTAAGGGTTGCATAATATCTGACGTTGGTAAAATAGGAAGGGTTGCTCAAAACAACAGGCGTAATGCTTGATAGCGTAACATTCACCACGCCATCTAGGTTGTCATCACAGAAACTTCCCGTATAATTGCTGAGTACGTTTGCAAAAGGATACAAGTTAAGGGTGATCTGTGCAATGGCCTTACATCCGATATTATTTTTTACCACCGCATAAATAATGGTTCCATTGGCGGCGGTATAGGTGGCAGGCGTTGTAATTTCCGTTCCGGCCGTTTCATTCTGTGCATTGAGCAGGGATGTATAATAAGTAATGGTCACCGGTGAATTGGTGGTTACATTTGCCGTGGCTAAATTAAACACCCCTTGTCCGGAACCGTTGTCGCAGGACTTAAGCGTTGCGTTGTTTACCGTCAGGGTTTGAATGTTAATCGTCACCGTTACCGTTTCACAGTCGGGGAAATCAGGATTGTTTCCGCAGAAGGTATAGCTGAATGTATCCGTTCCTGTTGTCCCGGGTGTGGTAACCGTGTACGTAATCGCTCCAGTTGTAGAATTTATGGCTGCAGTTCCTAAGGTAGGGGCTGTAAGGATCGCTACCGTTGAAGGTACCGGTGTCTGGGTAGAATTCGTAAATGCCGGTATAATGGTTCTGGTTGTACACACGCCATAAGTGGCATTGGTAAGCCGGGTACAGGTTAACACCTTAAACTGTTCCGTGATCAGAGGCGCACAGCTTCCCATAGTAACGGAGCAGGTATAATAGCCGGCCTGGGTCGGGGTAATCGACGAACCGGTGGCCCCCGGGATCAGTACACCGCCGACATACCACTGGTAAGTATCATAAATAATAGGGTCTACCGTAAGCACGATTCCCGGTATACAGGTTCCGCCGGATCTTAGGATCACCGGCTGCGTCGGGAAGCCGGCAAAAAATCCGCCGTAGCCCACCGCATCACTTCCTGCATTGATCCCTGCCGTGATTGCTTTTGACGAATTGATGGTAATGGTACCCGTAACATTCGGGATGCCATAGGTCACCCAGTTATTGGTTCCCGTCATGTCAAAAGGGCCGGTCGTAGCAGGCGGAACGCCTCCGTTTACGGTGACAACGGCGCCTCTTTCGGTAATCAGGTTCAGTTTTGTAGGAATATTCAAAATCCCGTTTGGATTTCCCTGGGAATAAACAAAATTCTCATTAATAAGGCCAAGCTCATTGATCTGTTTCGGAAGGTAGCAATTAAGCGCAGGAATAAAATTAAAACCACCCGTGGCTACTTCATCTCCTGCATTGCCATTACCGGCAAGCACCTGATAAATGTAAGCGTTTTTGGTAGTTTTAATATACAGGTTATAATGCCCGTTTCCCTGAAGCTGATACTTCGTGCCTGGAATCATGAAGTATTCACCTGTATTCAGGATGGCAATGGGAGCGATCTCACCATTTACCCGGACTTCCGTATTGTTCTCAGTGGCAATAACAAGGGCTCCTTCCATATTGGCTCCGATGCTTCCGTTACCTTTTACCAGAGCAAACTCATTTCCGAGTCTTTCCACAGGAACAGCCTGATCCATCAGGATATCAGAACTAAAAGGAAGATTGCCTGCATACTGTCCGTTAAAGTTTCCGTTGGTTACATTTATGTTTTTATTGGCCACGATTTTGGCTCCGATGAAGCCATCGGAATTTCCGGTATTGCTGCCGCTCCCGTCGATGATGTAAGATTGGCCTTTGTTTAGGGTAAACGTCATGGTCGGGGTAGTGGCTCCCGTAGTCCCGTTCGAAAATTGTACCGAGGGCTTATATCCCGATACGGTAACCGTCGTATTATCATCCGTAGCGAGGATACTCGTCATAAAATTCAGGATCGAATTATTAACGGTAATAGGAGCAGCGGCTGTATAGAACAGTTTTCCGGTAGAAGGTATTCCTTTGGAAGTTATAATTTCGGCATGGTTGTAAACTGAAAACCTCAGGTTGGCATAAAAAGGGAATTCTGCTTTTACATAAATTCCTTTTGTAGTCGGTGTGAAAAGGTCGGTCTGTTGGGTGGTAATGATATAATCTCTCAGGATATCAACTTTCTGAGGATTTCCTTTACTGATATTTATCGTGGCAATTAAAGTATTGTTATTGTAAATACTTACCGGAAACGGTGTGGTACGGTTGGTGGAAAGATATAGTTTCTGATAAGGATTGGGATTTCCCGTACGGTCCACCATAGGGGCAAACCAATGTTCCCTGTCCAGCTGCGCAAATGAAAAGGTGAAAAAATAAAAAATAAATAAAAGGGATAGAATTTTCTTCATTTAGGTTGCCTTTAACACAAATTTAATAATAAAAAGCATTATCCTGTTAAAAAATTAACAAAAAACCATGATTTTAAAATCATGGTTTTCAGTATTTTAATAAGGGGTGTTAGTCGATGTTTTTCACAAGAACCCAGCCGGAGTACTTCATCCGGGTCTGCGCCTTATTCGGTTCGGTCCAGGTAATTTCATACCAGTATGTTGCAGTAGGGAGCTTCTTGCCGTACATGCTTCCGTCCCATTTGTAATTGTTGAATGTGTGGGCCTGATGAATCTTGTTTCCGTACCGGTCGTAGATATTGAATATCAGGTCTTTCTTATAAGACAATTCCGAATAGTCGATATAGTCATTTTTGTTGTCTCCGTTCGGGGTAATGGCATTCAGCAGATTAGGAACCGTTACGGTAACATCAATCGGCTCACAGTTGTAAAAATCTTTTACATACACCCGGTTTTCGCCTCTTGGAAGGTTTTCAAATAAATTGGAATCCTGCCATTTAATACCGTCCAGTGAGTATTTGTAAGCGGGAGTTCCGCCGTTTACCTGTACCGTAATGGTATTGTTTTTAATATCAAGTGCTGTAATCACCGGTTGTGCTGCCGGGCTTACTTTCACCGGCTGCAGGGTATAACATTCCCCCGATTTCAGGTTTACCCAATACGTTCCCACTCCGGCACTGATGGTCTGTGAGGTTTCCCCTGTGCTCCATTCGTAGCCGTCAAATCCCGGCCCGGCATCCAGTACCGCTTTGTCTTCGATGCATATGGTCTTATCTTTCAATACGGTGGACTTCACCGGAGGGATAACCACCAGCGTGATCTCAGCAATGCTGTAACATCCGTTTGAGTTTGTGACTTTAACATAGACTTTCGTTTCGGATGAAATAAAAGTTGATGCCGGTACAATAACGTTCGTTCCGTTGTTAAGATCGGCAAGGGTAGGATAGAAGGTTTTCACCACTCCGGTTGCGGTAGTAACGGGTGCTGCTTCCAGATTGAACAGCGCGGTTGTAGGTTTTGCGGCAATATAACAGGATCTTACGGATACATTTTTTACAGCAGGGTTGGGATCAACGATCATGGTCATGGTTACCTGTTCGCATCCTACACCCGTCGCAGGGTTGGCACAGAAATGATAAACCAGAACGTCATTACCCACAAATCCGGCAGCCGGTGTATAGATGATGTTTCCCGTTGAAGCTTCGATAACCGCCGTTCCGTGAGCAGGCGGCGTATCAATCTGCAAGGTACCGGAGACAATCGCCACAGGGTGGTTGGTAAATTTCGGAACAATGGTTTTCTGGGCATCGCAAACCACCATGCTTTTGGTAACCTGCTCGTAACAGGATTCTATTAGGAAAACCGGAGTGTTGGCGAAGCATCCTCCCATTCCCACTTTGACGGTATAATTTCCGGGAAGCAGAGGGGTGAACGTATGGCTGTTGGCTCCGGCGACAGGATTGGGTCCCAGGAACCACTGATAAGATTCAAAACCGTCTCCTACTTCTAAAATGATTCCCGGTGTACAGTCTCCGGTTTTGCTGATGACCGGTACTGAGGTAAAGCCGGCAAAATAACCGCCGTATCCTACCACACCGCTCCCTCCGGCGATTCCTGCCGTAACGGCTTTGGTGGAATAAATCGATACATTTCCCGTAACGCCCGTAATGGAGTAGGACACCCAATCCAGTGTACCCGTTACATCATAAGGTCCCTGGGCTGCGGTGGGAGTTACCGGTGCACCGCCATTGATGCTGTAGGTTACCGCAGCCCCTTTTTCAGTTAAGATATTTAATTTAATTGTATTCGATGTATTGGGCGGAAGTTTTTCAATCATTCCGATTTCATCGATTTTTCTTGGCAGGAGACAATTGAGAGGCGGAATATAATTAAAACCGATCGTTGCGCTGGAAGTTGGGGTACCGGCAAGAAGCTGGTACACATAAGCGTTCTTCGACGTTCTTACATACAGGTTGTAATGATCATTCCCCTGGTTGATATAATTGGTATTGCTGATTTCGTTGACCCGGTAATGCTGACCTTCGTTGATGGTGGCAACCGCTACAGGATTGTTATTTACAAAAATCTTAGTATCGTCTTCCGTAGCTACAATTAAAGCATCTTCCGTAGCAGCGGCTATATTTCCATATCCTTTTACGAGTACGAATTCTTTTCCGAGCCTGTCGGTAGGCACCGACTGGTCCATTACAATATCTCCGTTGGTAAGCGGGGTCCCGATATTGTATTCACCGAGGAAATTCCCGTTGGTAACTGAAATCGGTTTGTCTGAAATGATCTTTGCTCCGATGAAGCCTTTCAGATTTCCCGGCTGGTTCCCGCGACCTTCCACCAGATACGATTGTCCTTTATTCAGGGTAATCGTCATCGCAGGCATCACGGCTGCAGTCGTTCCGTTTGTAAAAACAACGTTGTTGGCATATCCGGAAATGGTAACGGTGGTATTATCCTGAGTAGCAAGAATCCCTGTTGTAAAGTTCATAAACCCACTGGTATTGGTAAGCGGAGCAACCACGGCATAAAACTTTGTGCCGATTCCTGCTTTTCCTTTGGACGTTAAAATTTCCCCGTGCGCAGGAACGATAAACCGGAATGTCGCGAAAAAAGGCTTGCTCCCTTTCAGGTAAAGTCCTTTGGTACCGACGCTGAAAAGGTCTGCTGCAACCGACCCGATCATGGTGGCGGCCGTAATATCAAAAAGCTGCGGGCTGCCTTTGCTGATGGTAACGGTGCCGATAACGACATTGTTGTTGTATATATCTACGGCAAAAGGTACCGGGGAATCCGTAGAAAGATAAAGGGCCTGTTTTGCCGTTGTCGGAGAAAAATTGGCAGAAGAAAAAGGTGCGAACCAATGTTCGGTATCTCTTTGTGCCGAAAGATGAACATACGACAAAACAAAAAGAAGCAGAAAGTACAGGTGTTTTTTCATGGTTTTGTAATTAGCTTTTTAACAAAAATAGATTTTTATTTTCAATTAAATGAAAAAAGAATAAAAAAAGCACAGTTTTGAAACTGTGCTTTTAATAATTTGGCTTAAATTTTATTAATCTCTGTTTTTAACAACAATCCATCCTGAATATTTAATCGGGGTCTGTTTGCTGTTGGGTTCGTTCCAGCTGAGATCGAACCAGTAGTTTCCGGTTGGTACTTTTGTGCCGCCGACACCGCCGTCCCATTTGTATCCGTTGGCTTTATTCCCCTGGTGCATTTTTGATCCGTACCGATCATAAATATTAAATACAAAATTCGGTTTATGGGCCAGTGCGGAATAATCCAGCACATCATTAATGCCGTCTCCGTTCGGAGTGATAATGTTGATAAGGTTGGGTACGGTAACTTCCACATCAATAGGATCGCAATCATAGGAATCTTTCAGATAGAAGGTATGGTTTCCTCTCGGAACGTTAGTGAATACATTCGAATCCTGCCATTTGATATTATCTATGGAATATTGGTAAGGAGCGGTTCCTCCCGCTGCATTTACGGTAACGGTATTGTTTGAAATGTCGATGCTTGAAATCACCGGCTGCTCCGAAGCATATACCTTTACGGTCTGCCTTGTCGTACATTCGCCTGTTTTAAGATCTACCCAATAAGTTCCTACCGTTACATTGTTAATGCTTTGGCTGGTTGCACCGGTGCTCCATTTGTAGGTCGAGAATCCCGGACCTGCGTCCAGGGTAGTTGTATCTTCCATACAGATGATCTTGTCTTCAAGAATACTTGAATAGACCGGAGGAAGGACCACCAGGGTAATTTTGGCTATTCTGAAACATCCGTTTGCATTGGTTACTCTTACAAAAACAACCCCATTCGGAGCGATATAATTTGAGAAATTTGAAATTTGGTTTGTTCCGTTTTGTGCATCTGTCAGAGAAGGATAGTATTTTTTAGTAGTACCCGTAGTACTGGTTACCAAGGCTGTTGTTAAATCGAACAGGGCCATCGCCGGAGTAGCGGTAATAAAGCATGATCTTAAAGTGGCATCGTTTACAGCCGGGCTTGCCGAAACGGTGAAGGTTAAGGTTACCTGTTCGCAGTCTGTAAATTCAGGATCGTTTCCGCAGAATTTGTAAACGATCGTATCCGTACCTGCAAACCCGAAAGTCGGGGTATAGATGATAACCCCATTCGGATCGATAACTACCGAACCGTTAGCCGGAGGTGTTACGATGGTTACGGTACTCGGAACATAGGTCTGGGTAGAGTTGGTAAATGTAGGAACGACACTCTGGAAGCCTTCACAAACCGTTAATGATTTTGTGGTCTGGTTAAGACAGGTAAATACCTTAAATACAGGAGTTACTACCGGAGCACAGGTTCCTACGATAACCCGTACCGTATAATTTCCTGCCAGCGTCGGTGTAAAGGTATTAGACGTTGCTCCCGGAATGGCGGTATTGTTTCTGAACCACTGGTAAGAATCGAATCCGTCATCCACCTCAAGGATCAGACCCGGGATACAGTCTCCGGCTTGCTTTGCAATTACCGGAATCGAAGAGAACCCAGCAAAATAACCGCCGTATCCCACAACCCCGCTGCCTCCGGAAATACCGGCGGTTACGGCTTTGGTAGAAGTAATTGTCATATTTCCCGTTACATTCAGAACGGAATACGAAACCCAGTTGTTGGTTCCCGTTACGTTATAGGGTCCCTGAGCGGCTGTAGGAGTTGCCCCGTTTACGGTAACGGCAGCCCCTTTTTCGGTAAGGATATTTAATTTTACATTGTTCGTGGTAGGCGGAAGGATATTGATCATTCCGATTTCATCGATTTTTCTCGGTAAATAGCAGTTCAGCGGCGGGATATAATTGAATCCGATCGTTGCGTTGCTTGAAGCAACCCCTGCCAACAGCTGATAGACATATACATTCTTTGTGGTTTTGATGTACATGTTATAATGGTCATTCCCCTGGTTGATGTAATTGGTGTTGCTTACTTCATTTACCCTGTAGCTTTGCCCTTCGTTAAGGACCACTGCCGGGGTAGTTCCTGCATTAATGTATACTTCCGTATTATCTTCCGTGGCCACGATGAGGGCATCCTCCATTCTTTTGCTGATATCCCCGTTTCCTTTTACCACGACGAATTCATTTCCGAGCCTGTCGGTAGGTACGGATTGGTCCATGACGGTATCCGATCCGTCAAAAGAACCTGTGAGCGCAAACTGCCCGTTAAAATTTCCGTTGGTTACCGAAACAGGTTTATTGGAAACTATTTTGGCACCGATAAATGCTTTTTTATTGGCGGCCGTATTTCCAACCCCTTCTATAATATAAGATTGTCCTTTATTCAGGGTAAAGGTTATTGTCGGGTTCGTTACGCCTGTCCACCCGTTGGTAAATACGATGTTTGGGGAATATCCGGAAACCGTAACGGTGGTGTTGTCTTCTGTGGCCATGATCCCCGCCATAAAATTAAGAATGTTATTGGAGGCAGATCCGGATACAATATTCTCAATAGGAGATACCACGGCATAAAATTTTGTTCCGATGCCTGCTTTTCCTTTTGAAGTAAGAATTTCACCATGGCTGATCACCGAAAAACGCAGCGTTGCATAATACGGCCTGGTGCCTTTGGTATACAACCCTTTACTGATCGGCGTAAACAGGTCTGTCTCCGCGGAAGTAATGATGGCCGCCAGGGGAACCGTAAAAGTCTGGGGATTTCCTTTACTGATGGTTACGGTACCGATCAGCACATTGTTGCTGAATATCTGTACGGGAAAAGGATTCACAGAGTCTGTAGAAAAGTACAACGCCTGCTGCGGGCTTGAGAGCACGGAGCTTCTGGCTGCCATCGGGGCAAACCAATGGTCGGTATCCCGCTGTGCAAAAACGGTATTGATTCCCAAGAGAATCAATACAAACGATAATAAAATTTTATTCATAATAGAGAATATGGATTCTTGCAAAAATAATAGAAAATTCTTTTAAATATTAAATTATTATTAAAATTTATATTCATGCATAAAAAAACCACGATTTAAAATCGTGGTTTGAGAATTTTTCTGTAAGGATCGTTAGTCTATGTTTTTCACCATGATCCATCCGGTATATTTGATCGGCGTCTTTTCTTTATTCGGTTCATTCCAGTTGATGTGGAACCAGTAGGTTCCTGTGGAAATCTTCTTGTCGAAATGTCTGCCGTCCCATTTGTAATTGTTGAACTTATCACCGGTGAATACTTTGTTGCCGTATCGGTCGTAGATCATAAAGCTCAGGTTTTCCTTATAAGCCAGTTCACTGTAATCGATATAGTCATTTTTGTTATCACCGTTCGGCGTGATGGCATTAATGAGATTCGGTACGGTAATTTCCACGGAAACCGGTGTACAGTTGTAAGCGTCTTTTACATAAAATATATGCTGTCCTCTTGAAAGCCCTGTAAATACATTGGAGTCCTGCCAGTTGGAAGGGGTATCCACTGCGTACTGATAAGGTGCCTTACCGCCTTTTACCTGAACGGTTGCCGTATTGTTGGAAATTTCAATCTCCGAAATTACCGGATCTTCCGCTTTTTTCACGCTTACCAGCTGCTTCACGGAACATCCGTTGTCTTTAAGGATCACCCAGTAGTTTCCTACGGATATCCCGGATATCGATTGCGTCGTAGCCCCTGTGCTCCACAGATAAGACTGGTAACCCGGTCCTGCATCAAGATTGGTTCTTGCATCGATACAGATGGTTTTGTCTACCAGAACAGGCGATCTTTTCGGCGGAATTACCACAAGGTTTACTTTGGCAATGGCATAACATCCGCTTGAGTTAAATACCCTGATGTAAACATTTCCGTTTCCTGAAATATAAGCTAAAGGATTCAGGATTTCATTGGTCGCGTTGCTGGCATCCACAAAAGTAGGATAATACTTTTTAGTGATCGGCGTCTGTGTTGAAACATTGGCCAAAGAAAGGTTGAAGGCAGCCTTTGTTTCATCCAGTTCAAGGAAACATTCGCTTATAGTCGCTTCGGTTACCACTGGTGTCGGAAGGAAATCCAGAGTGATTTTTGCATTTCCGGTACACCCTTCATTGGTGGTTACTTTTACATATACAAAACCGGCTCCTGAGAAATAGTTTGTAATATTGGTCGTGATTTCATTGGTCCCTGCATTCAGGTTAGCCAGTGTCGGATAGAATTTCTTCACTACAGGATTGTAGGTTGTTACGTTAGCTGCTGTAAGGTCGAAGAATCCTTTTCCGCTGTATTGGCATGCTTTGATGGTGGTATCCGTTAAAATAAAAGGAACTACCGTCAGGTTTAAGGTCACTTGTTCACAGTCAACGAATTCCGGTACGTTTCCGCAAAACTTGTATACAATAGTATCAGGTCCTAAATATCCGGGGTTCGGAATGTAGGTGATCTGGCCCGATCCGTTGATGGTTGCTGTTCCGTGGATAGGCTGGGTAATAATGGTTACGGTACTGGCCAGCGGCGTTTGCGTTGTAGTAAATGAAAACGCAGGCGTAATGATTTTCGTTGCACAGGCATTAATGTTGGCTGTGGTATTTCTTACGCAGCTGGTCACTTTATAAACCGGCGTGGTAACAGGCGGACAGCTTCCGATCGTCACCTTCACGGTATAGTTACCTGCAGTTGACGGCGTAATGGTATTTTGTGTGGCACCGGCAATGGCTACGCCGTTTAAGAACCACTGATAGGTGTCATAGCTGTCGTCTACCTCCAGGATAATTCCCGGAATACATTCACCGGTCTGCTTGGCGATTACAGGAATAGAAGAGAATCCCGCAAAATACCCTCCGTACCCGGCGGTGCTGTATCCTCCGTTTACTCCGGCAGTTACTGCTTTTGTTGAGTTAACGGTCAGGTTTCCTGAAATTCCTTCGATTGCGTACGTTACCCAGTTGGTGTTCCCTGTTAGAGGATAGGGGCCTTGGGCTGCTGTAGGAGTTGTTGCAGGACCGCCGTTGGTGGTATAGGTAACTGTAGCTCCTGCTTCCGTTAAGATATTCAGCTTTAAGCTGATGCCTGAAACGCTCGGCATTTCATCGATCTTTCCGATCTCGTCTATTTTTTTAGGCAGGAAACAGTTCAACGGTGGGATGTAGTTGTACCCTCCGGTATTGTTTGCCGTTCCTACGCCTACCAGCTGATACAGGTATACATTTTTGGACGTAGAAACCAACATATTGAAGTGCCCGCTTCCGGGAGTCTGTTCAATATAATTTGTTTCGTTAATTCTGTACCATTGTCCTGCATTGATGGTTGCTAAAGGGGTGGTTCCGCCATTTACAAAAATCTGGGTATTGTCTTCCGTTGCAATGACGATCCCTCCTTCCATATTTTCAGCAGGGGCCGTGGACTTCGTTTTTACCATGGCAAATGTGCTGCCTAATCTTTCTACGGGAACCGACTGGTCCATAATCAGGTCGGAACCGGAAGAGCCTAGCGCTCCAAAATTACCGTTAGCACTACCATTGGTTAAACTGACGGGTTTATCAGAAACAATTTTCGCCCCTATAAATCCTGTAAGATTGGCAGTGGTTGAATTATTCCCGGCCATGATATAGGATTGTCCTTTATTCAGTGTGAAAGATTGGGAGTTTCCTGCCGGTGTTCCTCCGATAAAAGTTAATCCTGGTGTTGTCCAGGTTACCGTTACCAATGTATTATCTTCGGTTGCCAGGACGCCGGCCGTAAAATTATTTGAGGAGCCGGTGCCCGCATTGGTATTGGGTGCATTGGCTACGTAAAATAATTTTCCGATTCCCGCCTTTCCTTTAGAAGTAATAATTTCACCATGAGAGATTTGTGCAGATCTCAGGGTGCAGTAGAAAGGCTTGTCTCCTTTCAGATACAGCCCTTTTGTAATGACCTGAAGGGCATCAGTAGTCGCAGTTGCAGAAACAAGTCCTGCGGCCACGGTGTACGATTGCGGATTCCCTTTGCTGATGGTAACCGTCTGGATCAGGTTGTTATTGTTATAAATTTTTACATCAAAGGGAGTGGTCGAATCTGTCGAAAGGTATAACGCATTGGTATATCCTGTCGTGGATGCATAATAAGGTGCGATCCAATGGTCCGTATCCCTTTGGGCAAAAACGGTATTAAAACTAAGGAGTAATAATACGAAAGATAATAGAAATCTTTTCATGTACAATGATTTAGGATTTCTACAAATTTAATTAATTATCCATATACCATTAACAAAATGTAAATAAAAATTTAAATTTATTCACGATTTTTAATTAAAATCCAGCCTGAATATGAAACTGGTAATTTGGTATCCGGCTCATTCCATCGTAATAAATACCAGTAAGTTCCGGTGGGCAACGGTGCCCCGTTCATTTTTCCGTCCCAGGTATAATTCTTGTCGGAGGATTTATGAACAATCGCCCCGTAGCGGTCTGCAATCTCAATGGAAACGTTCTGTTTAATTCTCAGATCGGAATAATTCAGGACGTCATTATGGCCGTCGCCATTCGGTGTTATGGCATTAATCAGGTTTAAAACCAGAAATTCTGCGCTTACCGGCGAGCATCCGTCCGCACTGATGACATACACCGTGTGCAAGCCTCTCGAAAGCCCGGTGAGAACGTTGGAAGACTGATAATCGATTCCGTTCAATGAATATTTATAAGGCGGCGTACCTCCGGATACAGATACTGTGGCATTGTAGCCTGAAACTTCAATTTTCGTAATTTTAGGCGCAGATGCTGTCGTTACATTCACAAACTGACGGTACACACAACCGTTGAATCCAAGGTCTACATAATAGCTTCCATCCCCGACATTTACAGTCTGTGTTGTAGCTCCTGTACTCCACGAGTAGGAAGTAAATCCGGGACCGGCATCCAAAGTGGTTTTATCATTAGGGCAAACTACCTTATCAGCCAGCACGGTGGATTTTTTAGGTGCTTTTAAAGTAATGGTTAAAACGCCGGTGTTCGGGCATGCCGCAGCACTTGTAAATCTTATATAAAAGGTCTGGGTAGAAGTAATGATCTGAGCAGAGGAGATGGCATTGGTTCCCGCCTGGGCATTGGCCAGTGTATTGTAAAAAGTCAGACTTACCGAAGGATCAGCAGTGAAGAGGTTTGTGTAGTTATTCAGGTTGGCACTTTCCGAACCGTTGACATCGCTGTCGCAGATTTCGGCACTGCCATTTCCTGAAGTAAGTGTAATCCTGTTGCCGATCTTAAAATTAATTTGTCCGAAAGCAGGAGGACAGCTTCCCGTAAGTGCATCTACTCTTACGTAAACCGTTGTATTGGCCGTATAGGTCCAATTGGCGGGTAAAGTATTGTTGTTCCCGGCATTAGCATCCGCCTGAAGCAGGTAATACCTTACATTAAAGCTGGCGGAACCCGTTACGATCTGCGGTGTAATGGCGGGAAAATTCACATTTATAATACCGTCGAAATTATCATCACAAAGGGTTGCGTTGTAGTTGTTGGTATTGATATTAGGCAGCGGGGTAACCGTTAAGGTGATCTGCGCCACCTTTGAACATCCTGCCGCTGAAGTTACATTGGCATAAACAATTCCCGAAGGCCCTGAATACGTTGCCGGATTGGTAATCTGCCCGGTCAGGTTAGCATTTGCAAAATAGGTGATGGTTATTCCGGGATCGGAGGAAACAGCGGCGGAAGTAAGGTTAAAGGTTCCATTTCCGTTTGTTCCTGCGCAGGCTGTTAATGAACTGTTAGTCACATTCGGTAATGGATTTACGGTCAAGGTGATCTGAGCGGTTTTTGAACATCCCGCCGGTGAAGTTACATTGGCATAAACAATTCCCGAAGGCCCCGAATAGACCGTTGGATTGGTAATCTGTCCGGTTAAGTTTGAATTGGTAAAATAAGTAACCGTTATTCCCGGATCGGAGGAAACATTGGCGGAAGTAAGATTAAAGGTCCCGTTTCCGTTTGCTCCGGCACAGACCGTCAGAGAACCGTTGGTTACATTCGGCAAAGGATTTACCGTTAAAGTAATCTGAGCTGTTTTTGAACACCCGGACGGCGAAGTTACGTTAGCATAAATAATTCCCGAAGGCCCGGAATAAGTGGTTGGATTTGTGATCGGTCCCGTTAAATTTGGATTGGCAAAATAAGTAACCGTAATCCCGGAATTGGAAGAAATATTGGCGGAAGTAAGGTTAAAAGTTCCGTTCCCATTTGTTCCTGCACAAGCCGTTAATGAAGTATTATTAACTGTCGGTGAAGGTGTAATCGATAATACAATTTGAGCTGTTTTCGAACATCCGTACTGAGAAGTTATATTCGCATAAATGGTTCCTGCCGGTCCGTTATAAGCAGCCGGATTGCCGATCGGGGTTCCCGTTAAGGCAGAATTGGTAAAATACTGAACCGTTGTTCCCGAATCGGGAGTTATATTTACGGAAGTCAGATTATAGGTTCCGTTTCCGTTTGCATCTGCACAGGAACTCAAGCTGCCGTTGGCGGTTTGGAGAACATCGGTATTGATAACAATTTTAAAATATTCAAAATCGGCAGGATTGCCGTTCCCCTGAATATAATAGATAAAGGTGTCGGTAGTGTCAGCGGTCAGTCCTGGGTTGGGCGTATAGGTAATCTGCCCGGTGCCCGGGTTTATGGTAGCCGTTCCTGAAGTTGGTGCCAGAATAATACTCGTGTTGGAAGGAGCGATGGTCTGGGTAGAATTTGTAAATGCAGGAGAAATCACTTTTGTGTTGCAGGACCCTATGTTATAAGTTGTCGTTGTGATGGGAGGACACAGGGTGTATGAGTAAGCATTTGTCGCAACGCTTCCGCAATTGTTTTTTGTTACGATACAGGTGTAGTTTCCGGCTCCGTAGGTTTCCGGATTTATCGAATAGGAGGTAGCTCCCGGAATAAGAGTTCCGTTGAGGTACCATTGATAGGTGTCATAGGAATTATCCACCTGCAATACGACCCCTGTATAGCAATCTCCGGTTTTGGAGATGACAGGTACTGATGAAAACCCGGCGAAATATCCTCCGTAACCTACCGCTCCGCTTCCTGCGGCAATCCCTGCAGTTACGGATTTTGTCGAATTCACGGTTACTGTTCCGGTGATGTTAAGAACAGTGTACGTTACCCAGTTCGGGTTTCCGTTTACCGGGAAGGGGCCGTTTGCTGCTGCGATCGGAGTTCCGTTTAAAGTAACGGTAGCTCCGGTTTGGGTAATGATATTCAATCTCGTATTGAAAGTCTGGCTTCCGATTTTATTAATAAAGCCTATTTCATCCACTTTATTCGGCATATAGCAGCTCAACGGCGGGATAAAATTCATTCCACCGGTGGCATATTCGTTTCCGTTAAGGCTGGAAACACCTGCCAGTAGCTGGTAGACGTAGATGTTATTGTTCGCTGAAATCCCCATGTTGAAATTATCTCCGGTTCCGTGCTGGATGTAATTGATGCTCGGTACCATGTAGTATTGTCCTGCATTCAGGGTAATTCCGGAAGGGATGCCGTTGATGGTAATATTGGTTCCGTTTTGGGTAGCCACAATCAGTGCCGTTTCCATCTCGGATGCGACGGTCCCGTTTCCTTTTACCACCACGAATTCTTTACCCAGGCGGTCAACCGGCACGGCCTGATCCATCAGGATATCATTGTTGGTAAAATTTAAACTGGTGTAAATGCCGTTGGAATTTCCATTGGTTACGGAAACCGGCTTGGTCGACTGGATCTTTGCGCCGATCAGCCCGTCAAGGTTAAATACCGAATCGGTGCTCAAAGCATCCAGGATATACGATTGTCCTTTATTTAAGGTAAACGTTTTCGTAGGGCTGGAAGTTCCGTCTGAGAAAACCACATTCGGGTTATAGCCGGAAAGCACAACGGAAGTATTGTCTTCTGTCGCCGTAACGCCTATGGTGGAATTGACATAGTTGGCACTTCCGGTAATCGGGGCCATTCCCACATAAAAAGTGGTTCCGAGGCCGGCCAGTCCTTTGGAAGTAATGATCTCCGCATGATTGGGAACCGAAAACCGGTAGTTGGCGAAAAACTTTTTGCTGCCTTTCAGATAGACTCCCATGGAGTTGGGCGTAAAAAGATCGGACGGATTATCCGTAATCAGGAAATTATTGGGAATACTTACCTGTGCCGGATTTCCTTTACTTACCTGTACGGTTGTAAAAAGGGAATTGCTGTTGTAAATCTGTACGGAAAAAGGGGTGGCTTCATCTGTAGACAAATATAAAAATCCCTGCAGATTGGCGGTTCCTGCCTTGGAGGCCATCGGCGCAAACCAATGATCCGTATCAAGCTGTGCATTGAATAATAAACAAAGAAAAGTACAAATGGTTAGTAAAAGTTTTTTCATATTTCTCAATAGGGGATGCAAATGTAAATATTAAAAATCAAATTTTTACATAAAATTTAATTACTAATTTCTATAACATAGAATATTGTTGAATTTTTAATATTTTTTTAATATTCCGGCATATTCCATAAACGGAGAAATAAAAGTCCCGATGATTCTCTGTCATCGGGACTGTTGTGTTGTATTTTAAAAAATCCTCTTATTCTCTGTTTTTAATTAAAACCCATCCGGAATGGGAAACCTGCAATTGGGTATCCGGCTCGGTCCATTTCAGGATATACCAGTAGGTTCCGGTAGGAAGGGGCCTGCCGCCGGATTTTCCGTCCCAGGTGTACGTATTATCGGAAGATTTATAAACGGGAGCCCCGTAACGGTCTGAAATTTCAATGGAGACATTCCGTTTTATCCTCAAATCCGAATAATTCAGGACGTCATTGATCCCGTCGCCGTTTGGGGTAATGGCATTGATAAGATTCAGAACTAAAAATTCTTTAACGACCGGTGAGCATCCATCTTTTCCTAAAACATAAGCGGTATGGATTCCTCTGGTAAGGCCGGTAAAAGTATTGGAAGCCTGGTAATCGATTCCGTTTAAAGAATACTGATAAGGTGGAGTTCCGCCGGTTACCTGTACGGTAGCAGTGGATCCTGTGATAGTAATGCCGGTAATGCTCGGAGCCTGGGAAACCGTTACATTTACATACTGGCGGTAGGTACACCCATTGTAACCGAGATCTACATAATAGTTTCCGGCACCTGCCTGGATAGTCTGCGAAGTTGCCCCGGTGCTCCATGCATAGGAATTGAATTCCGGTCCTGCATCCAGCAGGACTTTTTCACTGGAGCAAATCACACGGTCTTTTAAATTGTCCGATTTTTTTGGTGTTTTTAAAGCAATGGTAAGCGTTCCCGTATTGGCACATTCCGTTGCGCTAACGAAGCGCAGGTAAAATGTTTTCGGGGAAGTAATCGTCTGGTTGGGAGAAATGGTATTCGTACCATTCTGAGCATCTGCCAGGGTTGCATGAAAAGTTACCGTAACAGCAGGATCGGCAGTGAATGCATTTTTATAATCGTTCAGGTTGATATTTTCGAAACTGTTAAGATCATTATCACAAATCTCTGTATTAACGTTGGTGGAAAGTAAAACCGTCCGGCTTCCAACTTTAAAGGCAATCTGTCCGAAAGCAGGAGGGCAGTTTCCGCTGAGTGCATCTACTCTTACATAAACCGTTGTATTGGCTGTATAGGTCCAGTTCGCCGGTAAAGTATTGTTGTTCCCTGCAGTGGCATCCGCCTGATTTGCATAGTACCGAACGTTGAAATTTGCGGAGTTGGTAACAATTTGCGGAGTGATGCCCGGAAGGTTTACACTGATGATCCCATCGAAGTTATCATCGCAAAGGTCAGCGTTGTAATTTGCCGTATTGATATTCGGGGCCGGGGTAATGGTCAGGGTAATCTGTGCAACCTTTGAGCATCCTGCCGATGAAGTTACATTGGCATAAACAATTCCCGAAGGTCCTGAATAGGTCGCCGGATTGGTAATCTGTCCGGTTAAGTTTGAATTGGTAAAATAAGTAACCGTTATTCCGGGATCGGAGGAAATAGCGGCGGAAGTAAGGTTAAAAGTTCCATTTCCGTTTGTTCCTGCGCAGGCTGTTAATGAACTGTTACTCACATTCGGTAATGGATTTACGGTCAAAGTGATCTGAGCGGTTTTTGAACATCCTGCCGGTGAGGTTACATGGGCATAAACAATTCCCGAAGGTCCCGAATAGTTCGCCGGATTGGTAATCTGTCCGGTTAAGTTTGAATTGGTAAAATAAGTAACCGTTATTCCCGGATCGGAAGAAACATTGGCGGAAGTAAGGTTAAAGGCTCCGTTTCCGTTTGTGCCCGCACACGAGGCTAAAGAAACGTTAGTCACATTAGGTAAAGGATTTACCGTTAAAGTAATCTGAGCTGTTTTTGAGCATCCTGCCGGTGAAGTTACGTTGGCATAAACAATTCCGGAAGGTCCTGAGTAAGTAGCCGGATTGGTAATTTGTCCTGTTAGGTTTGAATTGGAAAAATAAGTAATGGTTACTCCCGGATCGGAAGAAATATTGGCGGAAGTAAGATTAAAGGTTCCGTTTCCGTTTGCTCCCGCGCAGGCCGTTAATGAAGTGTTATTAACGATCGGTGACGGGATAATTGACAATACGATCTGAGCCGTTTTTGAGCATCCGTATTGGGAAGTTACATTCGCATAAATGATTCCTGCAGGCCCGTTATAAGCAGCCGGATTGGCGATCGGGGTTCCTGTTAAAGCCGGATTGATAAAATACTGAACCGTTGTTCCTGAATCGGGAGTTACATTTACGGAAGTCAGATTATAGGTTCCGTTTCCGTTTGCATCTGCACAGGAAGCCAGCGTACCATTATTGACCTGTAAAACATTTGTATTGATAACGATTTTAAAATATTCAAAATCAAAAGGATTGCCGTTGCCCTGGATATAATAAATAAATGAATCCGTTGCATTGACGGTGGCCGGGTTGGGCGTATAAGTAATCTGCCCGGTTGCAGGATTCACCGTTGCGGTTCCTGATGCCGGCGGCGAAATAATGCTTGTAAGGGATGGGACAATCGTCTGCGTGGAATTTGTAAATGCAGGCGTGATTACCTTGGTGTTGCATGATCCGATCGTGTAGGTTGTCGTGGAAATCGGAGGACACAACGTATAATTATAAACGCTGGTCAGCCGGGTCTCACAGTTGTTTTTTGTAATCAGGCAGGTGTAGTCTCCGGCACCGTACAGCTCAGGGTTAATGGAAAACGTATTGGTGCCGGCAATAGGAGCTCCGTTCAGAAACCATTGGTAGCTGTCGTAATTGTTGTCCACCTGTAAAAGGATGCCTGCATAGCAGTCGCCGGTCTTGGTAATGGCTGGTACGGATGAGAATCCTGCAAAATATCCGCCATAGCCCACCGCTCCGTTTCCGGCAGCGATTCCCGCCGTTACGGGAAGTGTGGAATTAACAGTAACATTCCCCGTTACGCCCTGAATCGAATAGGTTACCCAGCCAGGGTTTCCGGTTACGGCATAAGGTCCGCTTACCGCACCGAGGGGACTTCCGTTGAAGGTAACATTGGCGCCGGTCTGGGTGATGATATTCAGCTTGGTATCAAAAGAATCGCTGCCTATTTTATTGATGAATCCGATTTCGTTAATCTCTTTCGGCAGGAAGCAGCTCAACGGCGGGATAAAATTCATTCCGCCCGTGGCATACACCGTACTTCCGGAAGTTCCTGCAAGGAGCTGATAAACGTAGACGTTGTTGGTGGCGGAAATACTCATGTTGTGATGGCCGCTTCCCTGGTTGATGTAATTGGTTCCCTGTACAATATAATATTGTCCGGCATTCAAAGTAACATTTCCCAGCAGGTTGCCGTTGACGGTGAGCTTGGTATTGTTTTCCGTAGCGATGACCAATGCCGCTTCCATTCCGGAATTGGCCGGTCCGTTTCCTTTTACCATCACGAAGTTTTTCCCCAGTCTTTCTACGGGAACCGCCTGATCCATCAGGACATCCACGTTGCTGTTGTTCTGGGTGGTATAGATGCTGTTGAAATTTCCATTGGTAACGGAAATCGGTTTGTTGGAGGTGATTTTTGCTCCGACCAGCCCATTCAGGTTATTGGGGGATAAATTGCTTTGGGCTTCGATGATATAGGATTTCCCTTTATTAATCGTAAACGTTCTCGAAGGAGCGGAAATACCGTCGGAGAAAATTACTCCGGGATTATATCCTGATAAGGTTACGGTGGTATTGTCTTCCGTCGCAACTACGCCGATGGTTGAATTCACATAAGGCTTTGCTGTCGTATTCGGAGCTACGCCCACAAAGAAGTTTTTCCCGATGCCCGCCAGTCCTTTAGAAGTAATGATTTCGGCCTGGTTGGGAACGGCAAAACGGAAATTGGCAAAGAATTTTTTGTTTCCTTTTACATGAAGCCCCATGTTTCGCTGGGCAAAGAGGTTTGATAGGGTGGAAGCAATCATGTAACCGTTGGGAACTGTTACCTGAACGGGATTGCCTTTGCTTACCTGTACCGTAGAGAAAACCAGATTGTTGTTGAAGATCTGTACCGGGAAAGGAACCGTTTCGTTAGTGGAAAGATAGAGGTAGCATTCCGGTGTTCCCTGGAGTGAGCTTGCCGACATTGGGGCAAACCAGTGTTCCGTATCCAGTTGGGCATTAAAGATTAAATAAAAAAAAGTGCAAAAGATTAGTAGAAATTTTTTCATGTCTAATAATAAAGGGCTGCAAATTTAAGCATTAATAATCGGCTTTTGCTTGAAATTTTCCTTCAGAACATGTTAATTAATGAAATTGTTAAATATTTAATAATCCGTTAATATTCCGCTGATCTGATAATTCAATTAATAGGCTGGAAGAGGGGAGCGGGGTGATGGAAGTTGATTCAAGAAACGTTACTTTCCCAGAGATTAATTGTTTAATAAAATCTGTTTAAAATCCTGTCTTGTTTAACGGATTTTCTACTTTATTAAATGACCAGTAAGATAAGTTGAATAGAGTCTGATTCCCTTTAATCGGGCATAAAAAAATCCCGGTGATAAAATCACCGGGACCTGTATTCTTCAATCTGAAAAAGATTATAAGCTTACTCTTACAAATCCTGTTACTTTAAGGTCTCCGTTTACAGATTTTACATAGTCGGCAACAGACATGCTGCTGTCTTTAATGAAATCCTGGTGTACCAAAGTGTTGTCTTTGTAGAATCTCTGCATTTTACCTTTAAGGATGTTATCGATAATGTTTGCAGGCTTCCCTTCTTCCGTCAGTTTATGTCTTTCGATTTCCAATTCTTTGTCGATCGTAGCCTGGGAAACGGAATTCTCATCAAGAGCGATCGGGTTCATCGCAGCTACCTGCATAGAAACCGCTTTAGCCGCTTCGCTTGCTCCTTCTACGTTTGCAGAAAGCGCAGTGATGGAAGCAATCTTGTTTCCTGCGTGGATGTAAGCCCCTAAGAAAGGACCTTCGATTCTTTCGAATGCACCGATCTCGATTTTCTCACCGATAACTCCAGTCTGCTCGATTAATTTTTCTGCAACCGTAAGTCCGTGGAAATCAGTAGCCAGTAATTCTTCTTTTGTTGCTGCGAAGATTGCCATTTCAGCCAATTCGTAAGCCAACTCGATGAACGCTTCGTTTTTAGCAACGAAATCGGTCTCACAGTTCAGAGAGATTACAACGCCTAAGGTGCTGTCTTCGTTTACTCTGGCGATTACCGCTCCTTCAGAAGACTCTCTGTCTGCTCTGTTAGCCGCAACTTTCTGTCCTTTTTTTCTAAGGATGTCTACTGCTTTTTCGAAATCTCCTTCAGCTTCTACTAAAGCTTTTTTGCAGTCCATCATACCTGCACCTGTTTGGTTTCTCAATTTTGCTACGTCTGCAGCAGCTGGTGTATAAGACATAATATCTATTATTTTTTTATTTAAGGTTTAGTATTAATTTTTAGCTTAATTTTAAAGCGATGCAAAGATAATGATTTTAATGATAAACTAAAAAATGACTTTTTGCGTTATTTGTATATTTAATAAAATTTTAAATGTTTACTTAATGAAAAAAATATTCCTCCTCATATTTCTATGCATTTTCACCCTCGGTTTTTCTCAAAAAAAGAAAAAAACGAAATCCAAAGCCATCGTAGAAAAGGAAACAGCGATCATTTATACGGAAAGTGATGCGGAAACAACGGCCGAAGCGCGGGTAGTAGCAGGATTTCTGAAACAGAATCCCGGACACGCCAAAACCGATTATTTCAAAAAGAAGCTCGTCCAAATGATTATGGCTAATAATTCCCCGGAAGCCAAGCCAACCATTAAAGCGGTGAGCGAAGACAAAATCCGGCAGATGGTGCTGGATAACAACAAACTGAACAACGCCAAGACCATCGCCGCTGCGGGTACAGGTTCTGCAAACACGGAGAGAACTGTGAATTATGCCAGTGCTGCCGGCACCAGCAAAAAATCTTCCGGGGCCAGCGAACAGAATAAAAAGACGGCCGCCATGCTTACCCATCTTTTCAACAACGACCCGATGGATAAGGAAGCTTACATCAACATCAAAAACCGGTCTAAATGCCGGCTGATCGTAAAAATTAACGGAAAAAAATATTACAACCTGGATGTCCCGCCCAACGGGCAGAATTTCCTGCTGGTAGAAAAAGGGGAGTACGTCCTCACCACCATGGTCTGCGATGCCAAGTATTCTTCTCTGAAAAAGATCAATAAGGATATTGAGATTGAGCTGAATTTGAGTGAATAAATGAATGTTAAATTTTAATAGTTATAATAGTAAGATAATCTGCTGGTTATGCATTTTTGCTAGGTTTCATTGTATAAAAATGATATAAAATTTGCTGAATTCATTTTGTAGTTTTTTTTCTTTTTTTTTAAATTTGTTGGCGACTTAGAGATTTATTCTAGACATAATCTCTATAAAAAATTAACATTAATTAATTTATAAAAATCATGAAACTAATTACTAAAATGTTTTTTTGTGTTTTAGCAACACTACTATTTTCTTGTAACAGCAATGAAAATGACATTCCTGAACAGTCAAATGTTAAAACCAATAAAATTACCCCAAATTCTTATAATTCAACAAATAGAGTTGGCACTGGAGAAGCTTATAATATTATTCTAGATGATAATAGATATGAATTGCTTGAAGATAATTCTGTGAGTTTTTATAAAAATGGTATTTATCAATATGATATTTCATTAGCAAATACCAATATGGATATTGTTGATGAATCTACAACTAAAGGACTAGTTACTGTAACAAATCCTGAAACTAAAGAATCGATAAAAATCTCTAATATTATTGAAGGTAAAGATAATACAAAATTTGATGTTTTAACTAGCTCTGGACGTGAGATAGATATGAGAGGTTATTACGGTACAACAGCGAGTAGATTTCCAATTAAACCACTTATTAAAGCTGTTGTTGCCATTGTAACCATTATTGCAGCTACCTCCGACAATCCTTCTCAGTCAGATTGTGCAGCTTCTCTGGCACAGTTACATTGTCCAAATGGTACACATCCATATATGAACTACTCTGGAGGTTGGTTTAGTTCTACTTGTAATATCGGATGTAGAAAATAACTATGTATAGATTTATCGAGAATACAAAAGATAAACAAATATTATTTGCTGGTACAGGAATTTTTTTCTGTACCAGTGTTATATACATATTGTTTATTATATCAGATATTAGAGAATTGAATGAAATGTCTAGATTAAATCTTGCGGATAATTTCAAATTGTTATTCTTTGTTGGACTTTTTGTCGCTCCGGTATTGGAAGAAGTGATTTTTCGCGGATACTTTATTTCTCTCAGGTTTTTAAAGTATTCCTTCTATGTTGGTGTTACTCTATATATTGCTTTGACAGGTAATTGGTATTTATTGGCAGTTTTGGCTTTATATCTATTACTTGATATTTGTAATTTTACAAAAATTTTAAATATCCACAGATATTGTTTTTATATTCTAAATTCAATACTGTTTGGGCTTATACATTATCAAATTTCAGATCTTCAATCCATTTATACGATTGTTCCAGTTTTTTTTCAAATTGGAAGCGGACTTGTATTAATTTGGGTATTGTTAAATTTTGGAATCCTAAAATCAATACTTTTACACTTTCTATTGAATAGTATTATGATTTTACCTATTGCTTATGAGTTGCAGTTCCCAGATGAAAAACAAAATAGTATAAGGTATAATAATTTTACTTTTATATGGAATAAAGCACCTATATTTAAAAAGAAACAATTAATTATTGAGGATAACAAGGTATATGCACAAGGTATCAGTATTAAAGATTTTTATAGAATTTATGATTATCAAAATATAGATAAAGTACTATTGAATGATTCTGTGGAATTTTATCATTATGATTTAAAAATTGTACCTAAAAATGATTTTAATAAAAAGGTAGATAAAGATTTAGTGAAAAAAGTATTATTTGAGGCAAGCTTAATCAAATAAAAAAAATATTATAATTTACAGCCACTATAGTGATAAAGTTTAATCTAAAATTAAAAGGGTCAGATACTGTATTGTGTCTGACCCTTATTGTAAGTAAATTTATCAAATCCTTTAAAGATAGTTTTTTATCCTTTAAATTGCCCCATCGCAATAAATTTGTCCTGTCTTTGGGTTTCCAGTTCTTTTCCTGTGAATTTCGAAAAGGCTTTGATGTTCTGTAAGATCGAGCTTTTCAGGTTCAGGTAAATGGTTTGAGGGTCGTAATGTGCTCCACCCAGTGGTTCTTCTACAATGCCGTCGATGAATTTTTCTCTTAAGGCATCTTTTGGGGTAAGGTTCAGTGCGTTGGCCGCATCTTCCTTGTGGTCCCAGTTTCTCCAAAGGATGGAAGAGCAGCTTTCCGGTGCAATTACCGTATACCAGGTATTTTCCAGCATGTATACTTTATTTCCGACACCGATTCCCAGTGCTCCGCCGCTGGCCCCTTCACCGATAATATAAGTGAAGATCGGGGTCTTCAGCATCGTCATTTCGAAAATGTTTCTCGCAATGGCTTCACCCTGTCCTCTTTCTTCTGCTTCAAGTCCCGGATAAGCTCCCGGTGTATCGACTAACGTCACTACAGGGATCCTGAATTTTTCAGCCAGCTTCATAAGCCTTAATGCTTTTCTGTATCCTTCAGGATTTGGCATTCCGAATCTGCGGTGCTGTCTTTCTTTGGTGGTTCTCCCTTTTTGCGTACCGATAATCATTACTTTCTGGCCATCAAGCGTCGCCAAACCGCCGATCATGGCAGGATCATCTGCGAAATTCCGGTCGCCGTGAAGTTCCAGGAAGCTTCCTTTATCCACCATTCCGTTGATATAGTCCAAAGTGTAAGGACGATCCGGATGGCGGGAAAGCTGTACTCTCTGCCAAGGGGTAAGGTTTCCATAGATCTCTTTTTTCTTTTCTATGATTTTATCCTCGATCTGGCTACATGCTAATTTTACATCAACACCACTTTCTTCTCCTACTAAAGAACAGGTTTGGTATTGGTCCATTAATTCTTTTATAGGAAGTTCGAAACTTAAATATTCCATTCTTGAAGTAAATTAAATCTTCCAAATTTATGAAAAATTATCAAAATCTATTTAAAATTATTCACGGCATTGTTTATCCGGGCGGTAGTTTCCTCTTTTCCAAGAAGTTCCATGATGTCCGGAACGTCCGGACCTTTCAGTTCTCCTACCAGAGATAATCTGAGCGGCATCATCACTTTACCCATTCCCAGGCCTTTGTTTTCCGCAAAATCATGAACGGTCTGCTTTACGGTTTCAGCATTGAATTCCACCGTTTCCAATTGTTGGGCAAGCTCCCGTAAAATTCCGGAAGTTTCGTCATTCCACGCTTTTTTTGCTGCTTTTTCATCGTATGAAGATGGTGCTTCAAAGAAGAATTTCCCGTTTTCATAGATGTCTTTTGGAAAGGTAGCCCTCTCTTTCATCAGGTGAATGACTTTTAATAATTTATCATCCGGAAGCGTCAGTTTTAGGTCTGAATCTTTTAAAATCTGAAGTAAGTCTTCATCCGATTTCTGCTGCATATACTGGTGGTTGAACCATTCCGCTTTTTCCTTGCTGAATCTGGCGCCGGCTTTATGAACTTTATTTAAATCAAATTCTTTGGCCATTTCATCCAGCGATAAAATTTCCTTGTCATCTGCAGGAGACCAGCCCAACAAAGCTACCATATTGATAAAGGCTTCGGGAAGATAACCGCTTTCCCGGTATCCTTTGGAAATATTTCCTGTAGCAGGATCCGTAAAGTTCAGCGGAAATACCGGAAATCCGAATTTATCGCCATCCCTTTTGCTCAGTTTCCCTTTTCCTTCCGGCTTTAAAATCAGGGAAAGGTGGGCAAACTGAGGGGCCTGCCAATTCATGGCTTCATAAAGCAATGTATGAAGTCCCAAAGAAGGCAGCCATTCTTCACCACGGATCACATGGGAAATTTCCATTTCATGATCGTCGATGATGTTGGCAAAATGATAGGTTGGCATCCCGTCGTTTTTTACCAGGACCTTATCGTCTAAAGTATTGGTGTTGACGGAGAATTTTCCGCGGATGATATCTTCAAGGTTTAAGGTTCTGTCTACCGGCATTCTGAAACGCACTACATAAGGCGTTTTTTCATCCAGCAATTGCTGAACTTCTTCTTCAGAAAGTGTTAAACTGTTTCTGAGCTGATTTCTTGTTTTATTATCGTAAGAAAAAACATCGCCTCTTGCTTCATATTCAGCGCGGATGGCGTCTAATTCTTCAGCCGTATCGAAAGCAATGTAAGCATAATCTGTTTTTAAGATCTGTTCTGTATATCGGTTGTAGATGTCTCTTCTTTCGGATTGTCTGTACGGAGCAAATTTTCCTCCTTTTTTAGGACTTTCATCGGCAATGATTCCGCACCATTCAAGGGCTTCCTCAATATACTCTTCTGCGCCTTCCACATATCGGGCCGTGTCTGTATCTTCTATTCTCAATACAAATTCACCGCCTTGGTTTTTAGCAAAAAGATAATCATATAATGCCGTTCTTACGCCGCCCAAATGTAAAGGTCCCGTAGGACTCGGAGCAAAACGTACTCTTACTTTGTCCATTTCAATTTTATTTTGGTGCAAAGTTAAGGGACTTTCCTTTAAAAAAGGGAATTCTATTTTGGATTTTTAAGAAGGATATAATTTTTATATTCCCCGAAACGGATTTTCAGTAAATCTTCAATGGGCTGGAGGTATTTGTCTTTCTTTTTCCAGACTGCCTGGGATTTATCATGATTGAATACAAAAGAGTACGCGGCAATGGCTTCGGCCATAACTTTAGGATGGGTTCCGGTAAATCTGGTTACCCGGTCAACCGTGTTATAATTAAATTCGTCTTTCGGCGCTTCTTCCAGCTTCTTATCGGTATGTCCGTAATAATAGACAAAGTTATTGGCCTTTAAAGACATGGTTCTTTTGGATTTTACGGAGCTGTAATGGTAAACAGGCGCATTTAAAGCCAGTACTTTAAGCTTTTCTCCTCTTTCGGAGCCGTTTTCATAATTTTCGATGGAATTGAATTTTCTGAATCCCTGGGAATCGATATATGCCCTTATATTAGGATTGTATTTGAACATTCTGATCTCGTTTTTATGAACCCTTCTGCTGTTCCGGATATGGTTGTAATCGCCCCAGAAATGGATGAATGGCTGAAGCAGGCCTTCCACTTCCTGGTATTGATCGGCTTCCTTCATCTTTTCCAGGATTAAAGGATAATCTTTTTCATGCAACACCTCATCTGCCTGGATATGAATTACCCAATCTGCTGAGGGGGACACATGGGTAAATGCAATATTGCACTGCTGGGCAAAAATTTTACCGCCGCGCGTCAGTGAGTCGTCCCAAACCGTATCGATGATCTTTATCTTCGGGTCTCCGATATTTTCAATCGCTTCTCTGGTTCCGTCGGTAGAGTCTCCGACAGCAATTACAAATTCATCACATAATGGAAGAACTGATTGAATGGATTCTATGAAAGGAACTCCGTAAGTAAAGCCATTTCTGACATAGCTGAATGCGCTGATTCTCATTTAGTAATATTAGCAAAAAGCAAAAATCTCACTTTTTTTCTGAAGCCGCAATTATTTTTGAAAATTAATTTATATTCCGCTAAGTCTACTTAGTCAAAACAGATATGCTAAAAATAATATAAATACAATCTAAAAGACATTCGAGAATTGTAGTACAGATAAATTGCCAACTGCCGGAGAAAATTAAGTGGATTGCTTTTTATTATTATTCAGTCCATGAATTATGCAAGATATGTTTAGTTAAAATGAATTTTTCTTAAGAAACGTGATTTTTACTTGTAAAGTTGTTATTTTAATTTTCAATATCTAAAATAGTTTTTTTGTTCATCTATTATTTTGAAAATTAATTTACTTTTGTACCCTTAAACATTAGAAATATGTTAGAAATCGGAGAAAGACCTTGGGGTAAATATTTTGTTTTGGCAGATGAGCCGAATTACAAATTAAAAAGAATTGAAGTAAACCCGGGGCAGAAATTGTCTTATCAGTATCACCACAAAAGACAGGAACAATGGACCGTTATCGAAGGAAATGCCACTGTGGTTCTGGATGATAAGGAAATCAGCCTGAATTATGGCGAAAGCATCTTCATTCCTCTGGGGGCAAAACACCGGATGATGAATCTGTCCGATAAGCCTGTTGTCTTCATTGAAGTGCAAACCGGGACTTATTTTGGAGAGGATGACATCGTAAGGCTGGAAGACGAGTATGACCGGCAATAAATAATTATACACTAAGGATGTCCGCTTATATAAGAAAACAGAATATCCTGATTATTCTGCTTCTGTTTTTTTCGTTTTCCTGCTCAAGAGAGGAAGAGAGTTTGTACGCTGAAAATGTAGAGCCTGTTTCGAATGAAAATACTTACACAGGCCCTGTAGATTACCTTACCGATATCGGTACAATTAGTATTAATGTTCTGGCCAATGGAAATCACCCGGGAAAAAATGATCCTGCATTTATTAAAAATATCAATGCGCCTAATTTCGGCTACTGCCATCCGGATGTCCAGTATTTTCCCAATGGATTCAACGGATATAAGTACTGGATGGTTTTCACTCCGTATTTCGGTACGGTAGGTACTGCCCAGGATTCTAAAAGGTATGAAAACCCTACCATTGTGGTCTCTAATGACGGTCTAAACTGGAGTCCTGCAACTGCAGTTCAGGGGCCACTTCAAAAGGCACCCTCTGTTAATGAAAGCATTTCAGAAAAAAAAGATGAACCCAAACAAGGTTTTTGGTCTGATGTAGACTGGACTTTTGAAAACGGTAAGTTTTCTTTGTACTATAGAGGGAGCTTTATTAAGGCAATCGCCTTTAAGAACAGAGGAGCAAAAAGCCAGAATAATATCAGGAAGGCTGATAAGAATGCTCAGCGAACCATTGTAAGACAGACTTCCACAGACGGGGTTCATTGGGATCGTCTCGAAATAGCCTATACCAGTAATCTCCCTTACTCTCCAAAAAACAATCATATCATCTCACCAAGTTTTGTCTACACGGGAAACGGATATGTAAGCTATGAAGTAGAAAATAATCTAAGTCCGAATTTTCCTGGAAACGATCCTTCGTATGTTATAAGAAGGACTTCTAATAATGGATTAGATTTTTCAGATTTCAAACAGAGTAAAGTTGTTAATTTTATGAATAAACCTTGGGCTCAGGTAAACCCGGTATTTGCTCCATGGCATATCCAGGCAACGTACGTAGACGGATACTATTTTTTATGCATTGCTGCCGGCGATGTTAAAAAATGTACGGCGGATAGCCTTTATCTGGCATTTTCCAGAGACGGGGTGAATTTCAAAGTGCTGCCTAAACCTTTGGTTGAACACAATACCTACAGATCATGTGTTTTCCCGATGACAACGACCAGCAATGTTATTAATTTCGGTGCTGTGATCGCTTATAAAACCGGGGTTTTTAAGTACAGGGAATTCCAATTAAGTAAGCAGAAAATAGATGATTGTCTGGCCAAATAAAATATAATGAATCCTGAGAAAAGTAGAGTTCTTGTATCTGTTATTATACCAGTGTATAATGTAGAAAAATTTCTTTCAGAAACTATTGAAAGTGTTCTTAATCAAACCTTAACTGATTTTGAGCTTATTTTAATCAATGACGGAAGTAGTGACAGTTCTCCTGAAATATGCAAAGAATATCAAAAAAAAGACAACAGGATAAAATATTTTTCTCAAAATAATTCAGGAGTTTCCGTTGCCAGGAATTCAGGACTTTCCCATGCAGTAGGAGAATATGTATTTTTTATGGATTCTGATGATACATTAGATCCTGATTTTATACGAACCTCTTATAATGCCTCTGAAGCACAACACAGCGACATCATTATTGTTGGTGAAGAATTTTGTAATCGACTGCCTGCCGTGCCTGCACTTCCGACATGTGCTCAGTTTTTAAGGTCAAGCTTCCTGAAAAAATATCCGGATGTGAGATTTCCTATGAATATTCAACCCTGTGAAGACGGATTGTTTTCACATCAGCTGATCGCTCTTACAGAGAAAGTCGGCACCAATCCCTCTGGTATTTATCATTATCGGCATCATGAAAACCAGAATCATTTAAAAATTATTGAAAATTCCGAAAAGGTTTTACAGCAAATTCCTATCTGGCTCGATATTTTAAAAGGTTTTTATAATAAATATGATTTATACAAAACCCATGCGCTCCATCTGGCTCTTTTTATGGAGCATGAACCTTTTGAATTTAGGTATTTGGCCCTTCCTTTCAATACAGAACAAAAAGAAAGATTATTTAATATCATAAAAAAATTTACAGTTACAAATATCCTACCTTATCTTAAAGAAGAAGAATATTCCCATTTGGATATTCCATTTACCCGTTTTATACAATCAAATAATGCAGCTGAATTCGATCTGTTTTACAGGAAATATGTGAAAAATAAAGCTTTGAATAAAAAAATTAGATTGTTCCTGGCAAAGCTTGTTCCTTTTGGAAAAATTCGTCGTATGCTTCGTCATAATATAAATCAAAAATATTCGTGATGAAAATCCTTTTAATCCAGCATCATAATTTTCTGAATGGTTCAGGCGGAACAGAAAAGATTTGTACTTTTCTGGCTAATGGATTTTCAGATTTAGGACATCATGTAGAAATTGCCACCTGCCAGAATATTAATGGGAAGCCCGTTTTTCCTTTACATGATCAGGTAAAAGTGACCAATATTTTTGATAAAAGCCTCTTTCAGATTGAGTTGAAACCTACTTTTAATTATAAAGGTTTTAATCCGGTAAAGTGGTCATTATATAAAATTAGGAAGAAGAGAGTAAAAAAGCAAAATAAGGAGATTTTAAAGAAGTTTGGAGGCACAGATGGTTTATTTGAATATAATCTCAGGATACGTGCAAAGAAATGGAAGAATTATATAGAATCTCAAAAACCGGATATTATTATTACAATGTCCATAAGTTCTTTACTGGAGATTACTTTTGAAAATGAGTATGAAATTCCTATCGTAAATTCCGTTAACGGAAGGCCTGACTATGATTATTCGGATATTCTATGGTATCGTAGTCCGTCTGAGATCGCCTTGTTGAAAAATGCCTACAGGCATCTCGCAGGAATCCAGGTTTTATTTGAAAGCTATAAAGAATTTCTTCCGGAGACTTTTAGCGGGAAAGCGGTAGTGATCCAGAATCCGGTTATTCAATTTAGAGAGCAAGATACTGTTAACCATAAAATATCTAAACAAAAATATAAAATTATCAACATCGGTACTTTAGCCAGCGAATGTAAACAGCAACATCTGGCTATAGAAGCATTTGCTGCTGTTGCAGAAAAATATCCGGAATGGGAACTTCATTTTTGGGGAGAGGGCAATGATTTTAATTTTTTAAACAATAAAATTAAAATGCATCAACTTCAGAATAGGATTTTTTTGAACGGATTTACCAATGACCCGGTTTCAAAGCTGAAAGAGGCTGATATCTTTATTTTTCCCAGCAAATATGAAGGATTTGGTTTAGCCTTGGCAGAAGGGATGTCGATTGGGCTTCCTGTTTTAGGCTTTGCTACTTGCTCCGGGGTTAATGAATTAATCACACATAATGTAAGTGGTTTTCTTGCAAAAGATAATAATGAACTGAAATTATATCTTGAAAAAATGATGCAGGATGCCAATTTAAGATCTGAAATGGGAAAAAATGGACATTCTGAAATAATTGAATTCGAGCCTGACAAAATTTTGAGTAAATGGAATTTATTTTTGAATAAATATATAAATTATTAAAATGGGAGGTTGATAAATAGCCCTCCCGTATTTCGAGTTGTATATTGATTTGCAGTAAGAATTAAATGTGGGATTTAATACCTTTTAATTTATTTGATCTTTATTAACAGACATTACAATAAGATGTTTTTTAGTAATACTTATAGCGATACATTCATATCTTTAATGATATTTTTATTCAAACAGTTTAAAAATTTCGTCTTTTTGAGCTTCAATAGAAAATGGGTAAATTCCTTTTTCAGAATTGTTGTGAAGGGTATCCCAAAGCTCTTTACGGGTACAGACCTCAATAATATTATCTGCAAATTTCTGATAATCGTCGTTGCCAGCAATGAGCGCCGTTACACCATTTTCAAGAAACATCCCTTCCGCACCGATTTCTGTGGTTAAAACAGGAAGAGTATACTCTAAAGCCTGTCCGATCTTACCTTTTACTCCTGCACCAAAACGAAGCGGTGAAACTGAGGCAAAACAATTTTTATAAAAAGGAATAATATCTTCTACATAACCGGCGATCTTAAATTTTTCGGAATTCATCTTTTCAATGGATTCCGGTGCTTCCGAACCAATAATGGTAATAGTAAGATCAGGCATCTTCTGCCACACCAGCGGCATAATCTGATGATAAAGAATTTCGACAGCATCTACATTGGGATCATGTAAAAATGTTCCGATAAAGAATATACCTTCTCTTTTTTCAAACGGAGGCATTTCTTCAGGTTTTACCTTCAGGTTATGGACATTGCTTACCGTTACAAGTTTTGATTCATCAACAAAGGATTTCATGAACTCTTTTTCTTTATCACTGATGACCGCAATTTTATCCGCTTTTTTACACAATTCCGTTTCAATGTATTTGTAATGGGATAATTCTTTAGCCCGGTTCTTATCATATTTTATTTCAAGACCTCTTTCCATTCTTAAATAATGGATGTCTACCATATCATAAATAATTTTTGCCTGCGGTGCTTTTTTTCTGAAAAAATTCAGGTAATATTCGAAAAGCTCTGGTCGGTGGCACCATACAAAATCAATCTCGGGAAGTAAATTGTTGATAAAATGTTTTTTTCCTTTCATAATCCCGAACTTATTGATAAAAGGGGTGTAGACTATAACATTATGATCATTTAGATTCTGAATATATTTTTTCAGATCAACGGTTGGAATGGATTTTCTCCAATCCATAAGGTAAACATTATAATATCTGCCCAGGAATTTAGCAATTTCAGTTAGCCTGTTGGATGCGGAATCCTTATCAAAAGTAGGAATCTGACTGTCTACGATGAGAATGTTTTTTTTGTTTTTATCAGGAATAACAATCTTGTCAGATAGCGGATAATACTTTTTGATATGGATATAGTTTTTTATTTTTCTTTTAATTCCCATGGGATTTCAGTTTAAAAATGTTATTGATAAAAGTTTTTATACTGTACTGTTCAATAATATGCGGCGGAATTTTTACATAAGGCAGTTCAAGAAATTCTTTAATCTGCGCGGTATTGATATTCTGGCTGTCAATAATCAGAATATTATTGGGATGGAAAAAGTCGTAGTCTTTTACCGCAGTATTTGTTGTAATCAATTTTTTTCGATATCCCAGGCATTCGAAAGTACGGAAGGATAGCCCTTCCTGATCCTTTCGCTGAATATCGATAATGGCTTTCGACTGAGAAATAATTTCTTTAGTCTCCTGAAGGCTGAGATACCTTGTTGTAGAAGTCAGATGTGGATAATTTAATTTTTCATACCAAAACAAAATAAAATTAATCATGAAGCCTGCAGCAAATAAAATTTTGGATATAGCATCGATTTCATGAATTCTCGTATCATAAGAAGAGATATTGAACAGATCAAACTTTATTTCTCTCTTTTCTATCGTTTGATCATAAACAAAGTTCGTCGTTTCGATAAAATTATATTTTTCAATATCTTCTTTCTCGTAAGAATATATTTCATCAAAAAAGTAGGCTATTTCAAGTTGCTTAGGATATTTTTTACAGCTGTCATAGTAATAAGCGATAAAATTGTCTGCTTTCTCTTTAAGTGTTTCCAGGACGGAAATATCCATGAGGTCAGGACGTATAATAAAAATAATATCCTGTTTCTCTGTGATCTGATTAAGAATCTGATTGTTGAAAAATTCTCTTTTGATATTTTTGCCAAACAACTTGGTGATGCCATTCCAGACTTTTACTGCAGGATTAGGATATTTATATTTTATCGTATCCGTTTTTATATCCGTCACGATTATATTGGAGTGAGATTTTAATTCATCCGCTATGAGATCAATATAACCATAGGCAAAAGGATAAATAAGTGTGATTTTCTTTCTCATTATTTCCTGAATATTTCCTGCAGCTTTTTTTCAAACAAAGCCTCTTCTCCCAACACCATCTCTTTATAAGCTTTGAAATGAGGAATATGTTGTGGATAATTTTCCAGAACGGATTTTATTTTGCTGATGATTTCAGGAATCTGGTCTTCCCGGAAATCGAATTTATAATCGCTAGGAATCGTCAGGTCTTCGTAATAGGCTGAAGAGCCGTTTTTCCCGGAAATGATACAGCAGTCCTGTGATACGGATTCTCTCAGCATCTTGTCCCTTCCCGGGTTTTCTCCAAAATCTACATACAAGAGGGATTTTGCCATCAGCTCTTTGATCTGAAGGGCATTCATATTCTGGATCGGGATCCATTTCAATTCAGGAGAAGCCTGAATAAGTGCAGCAATTTCCTTTTTGCCCTTTTTCGGGTTATAGAGAATGGTTTTATTGTTCAGATCTTTTGAAACAGGTTGCTTGTTTTCCACAAATAGAGGGTTAATGTAGTCGCACACATAATCGATCCGGCTTTCAGGCACGCCATGGTCTTTTAAATAAATACCGGACCGAAAAGACTGTGCCCACTGAAAAACATTCGGAAGCGGTTCAAAATAATATTCCCTGTCTCTTTGTTGGTAAAAAAATTTTGTGAAAAAGCTTTGCTTTCTTATGCGGTAGTCCATTAAAATCTTGTAAAAATCCACACTCAGCCACCAGATGATTTTCTGGCTTTGAGGGTATTTTTTAATAAGGTGGGTCATGGATTCCGGAATAATCAGGATATTCTCCGGACGGTCTTCAAATGACCCGATTTCGCGGGTTCTGTAGACATCATAGTTTTTTGCTTTGGCATTGCTCTTTTGAGGAACATAATGCATAAACACATTTTCATAATTCAGCTCATAAAGCTTATTCGACAGCTGATGCAATGCTTCCGGACCACCTGTGACTTTTCTCGGAGGACAGAATATGATGATAGAGGAAGTATTTTTATAGGAAATCATAAAGACTTTTAATCATTGAATTTGAAAATTTTTCTCGCTTAACAGTGCTATAATACCATTTAATTTTCAAAATTACAATTTATTACTCAATCAATTCATCCACCCAGTGATCAATCAGGTATTTATCGAAAATATTTTTGGGAATATCAACGTAGGGCGTACTGAAAAAAGATTCAGGAATTTGAATGTTGTTGAGGTCGGTAATCACAAAAATGTTTTCGGGATTGTAAAAGTCATAAGTTATGATGTCCGTATTGGTTGTGATTAACTTCTTTTTCAGTCCCATGCTCTCAAAAACCCGGAAACTCAACCCCTGCTGTCCGGTTCTGCTGACATCAAGCATCATTTCGGATTCTTCCATAAAGGTATTGATTTCCGAGATAGACAGGGGAGCATTTACGAATTCAAGATAAGGCTCGCTTTTTTTCTTGGGTTTAAAAACAATGATTTTACTGTTGACTTTCATCCGGTAAAGGGCCTTGGCGATCTTCTCTAAAACAGGGAACCTTTTATCATAAGAGCTGATATTGAAAACTTTATACTTGTAAGTTGAACGAACGTGATTGATGGTCTTGTAAATAAAATTCGTCTTAAAATTTAGATGATATTTTTCGCAGTCTTTCTTTTCAAACGAAAAAACTTTGTCAAAAAGGGAAAGGATCTTTTTGGTCTTCGGATAACGGTTGATGGAATCGCTGATGACGAAAACCGATCGACGTGATTTTTCGTTGATGGCCTTTATGGTAACCGGTGATAAAAAGTCGGCTTTTATATAAATGGCAGCATCAATAGATTCGAGATCCCGGATCTCATTTAAGATCACTTCGTTATAATGAATATGCTTGAGATTGGAAACTCCCAAATTCTTTGTAAAGAAATTAAGGACTTTATGTTGGAAACTCGGATATTTATACCGGAAACTGTGAAAATTAATGTGTTTTACTTCGTATGATTTTCTTTCAAGCGCGTCGGCAATGTATTGGTTATAGCCCCAATTATCATAAGTGATGAGAAGGATAAGTTTTTTATTTTCTGTCATTTCTGTTTTTTTTTTGAGTTTTTACCGCAATTACACCAATGTTTTATCTAAAAATCCTTCCAGTTCATTTTTTAAAAAAGAGGGTTTAAAATCCGAATAGCTTGTTGAATCTTTCACAAAATCGGCCACATGCAGGAATCGGTCTGCATCCGGACGGCTGCTCCAGGCCCAGTCTGAAAGCTTGATCTGCGGAGAGAAAATGGTAAAGGTGGGAATGCCTAGTGCTTTGCTTACATTGGTAGCCCCGCCTTCATTTCCGACAAGGCATTTGCATAAAGCCGTAACTGCTGCAAATTCGCGTAGATTTTTGGTGTCAAAATCGACTACGATTGATTTTTTTGTTTCATCGGCTATCAGATTCAGCAGTTTTTCAAAAAGGTTTTTCTGTGAAGGAAGATAATTGCACAGAATTTTTGCAGAAGGTTTATAAGATGCTATATAATTCAGCAATTCTGCCATATATTCTATAGGATAGGTTTTCTCTTCCGAGCTTCCAAAGGTGCTGATCATAATTAAATGATTATTTTCAGACAAACCGTATTTGGCTAAAACTTCATGGGCATTACGGACTTCCTCATCCGTCAGATAAACTTTCGGAAAAGTTTCCTGAAACGGGATCCCTAACGGTTCCAGCAGCAACAGCCGGTGCTCAATTCCTAAGGTTGTGTTCTTTGATTTTACCTGATTATCCCTTTTTACAGGATGATTGTAAAAAAAACGGGTATATGTTTTAAAAAAACCGATCCGTGTTCCGGCACCGGAAAAAAAGGTAATCGCCGCCGTTTCCAGTTTGGAATAAAGATCGATCACCAGGTCAAACTTCTGGGCTTTTATTTCAGATAAAGTATCCATCAGGCTGTCCTTAAAAAAAATAACCTGATGAATGTAAGGATTCCCGACTAAAATTTGGGCATATCGCTCTTCCAGAAGAAAGTTGATTTCAGCTTCCGGATATTTATCTTTTAACAGAGGCAGGATCGTACTCGTGACAAGTACGTCTCCCATGAATTTTTTCTGTATAATTAAAATCTTCATTAATTTTTGTATTCCAGCACTGTCTTCTCAATAATCCTCACACAATCCATCAGCTGCTCTTCGGTGATCACCAAAGGTGGAGCTAACCGGATAATGTTTCCGTGTGTAGGCTTGGCCAGTAATCCGTTTTCTTTGAGTTGTAAACAGAGATTCCACGCGGTGGAACTGTCAGGCGTATCGTTGATCAAAATGGCATTCAGCAATCCTTTTCCTCTTACTTTGGTAATCAGGTCCGTCTTTTCAATCAGTTGATCGATTTCAGAACGGAATAGTTTCCCTAATTCTTCCGCTCTTTCGGAAAGCTTTTCATCGGCCACAACATCCAAAGCAGCTACGGCTACGGCGCAGGCAATCGGGTTTCCTCCGAAAGTGGAGCCGTGTTGCCCCGGTTTGATGACATTCATGATCTCATTATCGGCCAATACCGCTGAAACAGGGTACATTCCTCCGGACAGGGCTTTTCCTAAGATCAGAATATCCGGCTGCACGTCTTCATGATGGCAGGCAATCAGTTTACCCGTTCTCGCAATACCGGTCTGTACTTCATCGGCAATGAAAAGAACGTTATGCTTTTTACACAGTTCGGAAGCGTTTTTCAGGAATCCACTGTCCGGAACATATACTCCGGCTTCTCCCTGGATCGGCTCTACTAAAAATGCGGCGATATGTTCTGCTTCCCTGCTTAAAGTTTCTTCTAAAGCCGCAAGGTCATTGTAAGGAATTTTAATGAATCCGGGGGTAAAAGGCCCGTAATTCTGATTCGCATCCGGATCATTGGAGAAGGAAACGATGGTGGTGGTTCTTCCGTGGAAATTATTTTCGCAGACTACGATTTTTGCAGCATTCTCCGGAATGCCTTTTACTTCATAGCTCCATTTTCTGGCTAATTTTACAGCAGTCTCCACGGCTTCAGCCCCGGAATTCATTGGTAAAACTTTATCAAAGCCAAATAGGGTAGTGATCTTCTGCTCGTACTCGCCCAAATTCGAATTGTAAAACGCTCTTGAAGTCAGCGCCAGCTTTTGAGCCTGCGCTACCAGTGCTTCCACGATTTTAGGATGAGAATGTCCCTGGTTAACAGCAGAATAAGCTGAAAGGAAATCATAATATTTTTTGCCTTCCACATCCCATACAAAAACGCCTTCCCCGCGGTCCAGAACTACAGGAAGCGGGTGGTAGTTGTGGGCACCGTGCTTATCTTCAAGGTCAATAAAATATTGTGAATTCTTTACTGTTTCTGCTGTTGACATAAATTTAGGTTTTCCGCAAATTTAAACAATATAAATGACATGAATAAAACAGAAATCCACTGGAAGTTTCCTTGGATTAAGGATGTTTTGCAAGTAATAAAAGAAGAATCGGAAATTATTGCTGATACAGATTGAAAGTTGTGGGTTTAATATCTTTTTGATAGATAAAAAAACCGCTCCAAAATGAAGCGGTCGATATCTCATATCCGGTAATCTTAATGATTATCGTATTTTCTGTCCATCACAAAATCCTCCATGAATTTTGTCGTATAGTTTCTGGCGAGGTAATCCTCGTGATCCATCAGCTGTCTGTGGAAAGGAATGGTAGTTTTCACGCCTTCGATATAGAATTCCTCCAAAGCCCTTCTCATTTTGGCAATCGCTTCTTCACGAGTTTGAGCAGTCGTGATTAGTTTTGCAATCATTAATTAGGTAAGAAGATAGAAGCTTACGGATTTAATAATTTACTTTTTAAGTATGTTATAAAGAAGGCAGTTGCTCTATCTGGACTTTTTTTGCTTCATTTTTATTATTTAATATATAAACATTTTTAAATTGACTAATAACCCACAACAAATTATTTAATGAACTGCTTTTTAATTCTTCATAACTAATAAAATTCTCAACATTACTTTTATTAATTTTTACTACTTTATTATTACCATCTTTATTAGTATATGTTACTTTTATAGTGGGTAAAGATTTTCCAGTCAGGGAAATATTTTTACTTAATTTTCCATCAGAAAGGACTTCAAATTTAATGTTTTTTTTATCCTCACATGAAGAACCTATTTCAATTAAATAAGACTCTATTATGGTGTTTTTATCCAATGTCTGATACTTCGCATTGAAAGGGACTTCAATATAAATGTTTTCTCCTTTATATAGACTTATTTCATTTTTAATCTGAGATTGAGCCAAATTTATAGAAAAGCACAAACAAGTAACTAATAGTTTTTTCATTTTATTGACAATTTGAATTTGCAGTTTGAATTTTTGATCTTATTGAATTTAAATAGTTAAACTTGATTGGAGTAAGTGAATAATTATTCATATATGAAGCATAGTCTTGCGTTTGTTCTAATCCAATCCACGAGATTGCTTTAGATAATTCTTGCTTCCAATTGTTCCCGAAAATATTTATTGCTTCTGCTTTAAATACACTATTTTCATGATCCCAATCGTATGAATTTAAAAAATAATTTTCAATTTCTTGCCTGTAAATATTCGCATTTATCGATGGGGAATTAAAAATATCATGAGACCATTGTGGCGTTAATGTTCCATTCTGATTCATTAAGCAAAATAATGCAACAAATCTTTCAGCAGTTGTTAAGTTATTAAAATTGACAAGTCCATTGTAGTTGATATTAGGATAACAATTAACTTGAGATAATGGATTTCCTTCTGCGTCAAAAGAAATCACTCCTGCGGAATGCAATGAATAAAACATAAATGCATGAATCAATTCATGAGATATGGTTAATATTTTCATTAGATTTGATCCATTTTCAACATTATTATTAATGAAAATTTCATAGTTGTTCGAAGTGTTTCCTCTAGTTTGTCCCCAATCATTATTTGATAAGCTAGGTGATATATGAAAAGATATATTTGGAGTAGTTACACCATTAAAACTTCTTAGCATTTTCTGTATAAAATTATCATTTGAAGAATTCAATGGTAAAGTTATGACATTATCACTTTGATTAGTGTCTCCAGATATTTTATTTAAGACGCATTGAGTTTTAGAATGATTTAGTGATGAATCAATATTGATATGTAGTAATAGATATTCCTCATAAAACTCCTCCCAAGTCATATCCGGATGCTCCAGCAGGTATTTCTCACTCCAGATGGCCAGGGAAAGCCGCTGGTCGGTGTTTAAATACGGAGCTTTGCTCACATCGAAATACCAGGTTGATAAGGCCAGCAGCCGCTGGCTTACAAAATTCTTATTCGCCTGGGTAAGCCCGCCGTTATTCTTAAAATAAGCATGGACGTAATAATAAACGAAATGATATTCGTTATTAAAATTCTTTACCACCTGGGGCTGAGCCTGCACAAACTGGTTCACCTGGCTCCAGAATACAAAATCAGGATCCGTCATGTTATCCGAGCTGTAATAATTCAGATCGATGTCATCAAAGATAATCGTAAGCCCGTTATCTCCGCCTCCTCCTCCCGGCTGGACGGGATCGGCTGTCCCTGTGCTGCTGCCGGAACTG
>JAAIGF010383390.1_pt1 | contig 88937 bp, 75 predicted proteins | sample 6487441 | NCBI WGS metagenome assembly JAAIGF01 (sample SAMN13974129, study PRJNA590717) | phyllosphere metagenome | biome: pepper field; feature: multiple bacterial spot infested pepper fields; material: pepper leaves; isolation source: leaves from pepper fields | host: Capsicum annuum ... | reverse complement strand
ATGCTTTATCAAGCGCTGCACTTACACGCTCTGCAGCTACTTCTACTTCAAGAACGCCAAGGTTCTTTTCTGTTTTTTCCCATTTTGCTGTCATTTCAAGAATTCCCCTCCAAAAAATATTAACATGAATGATTGCGTTTAAGTTGTATCGTTTTCACGTGCAGAATAACCACTATAGTATATACAACTATGAGCTTTTTATCAAGTTCGTTTCTTTATGTGCAAACGACAGCTCAGGTAGCTACCGATTTTAAACGAAATGGATGCAAACAAGCAACTGACGCAACTGTACTTCGCAGGTGCTTGAAAGCTTGCTCAGAACGTGGTTACTTACCGTTTCAACGGTGTGGATCAGCGAGGCATCTGCCCGGAAACAAACTGTTGTAGCGCGCGATGTGCCTGCTCATAGCGAAAGCGAATACTGTCAGTTACGCCGTATAGTCCACGCGTCTCTTCCTCGTCAGCTGCACCCTCCAGCGTCATGGCAACAGTCTGGTGCAGCGCCGCTGCCCAGATGTCGATCTCCGCGTCGTCACCGCGTGAGACATAGAGATAATTTTGCGTACCGTAGATGCTCATCATAAATTGTGACCAGAGCTCTTGGGCAAAATAAAACAGATTTGGCGCGTTCACCTCCGCCTTATCTGCTACCCGCTCGAGAATCTGAATAAACGGTAGCGGGAATTCCGTTGGATCCAGCGGAACGGTTTCCACTTCAACATCAACGCGTTCTTGCTGATGCATATAATGTACGCTACCCCGATAGCCACGGCGACGTAAGGTCTGCAAAATACGGAACTGAATCAGCGGATGAATACCTGCGTCCTGTTGCAACCATTCAACGATCTGCTCATCAATCTCCGGCTGCTCCAAATACGCGAGCTGTTCTAATGCGAGTAGCGTACGCTCTGAGACGGGTCGCTCCATCGCCGTTTGTAACAGCTTTTCTTCATACTCCCGATCTTCAGCAAGCTTCAGTCGTACCTTTTCACGCATCATATGATCTTGCATCCCTGATGCTTCCTCTGATTCGGATTCATCCAGCATCGCTGCCTGATCGCGATCATCGTAATCTGCCTCCGGGAAAGTTGTACGTAACCAGCCGAGCAGCGATTGCCACTCTTCTAGCTGACGCTCATCTTGTCCCTGACACTGCAGTAAAAATTCCAGAAGCTCAATCGCTTCATGGTAACGCTCCGTTTCCAGCATTCGAGTTAATTCAATCTGGTAAAAATCGAGCGTCTTGGGAAACAGGACCACATTTCGGTTCTGCCCTGTATGTGAATGGGTTGAATCAGCGATAACGGCACCTCCTACATTCATCACTATTGTTGCGCGTGACTTCATGATTATAGCATAGCTCGTCGCTACTGACAGCCATCGTCTACCGGTCCTTTTACTGTAGTAATCCCCATCGTTTAATTAACACCTGTACGTCAGGTGAAACGGGGAGTACTGATCGCGTTCAGAAGGTACGATTCTTCAATGTTGACCATCAGTAGAAGCATCAAAGTGATTTGGGCAAAAAGAGCTTGCTTTCTTTTTTGGTACATGCTAAAATATTTTTGTTGCGCTTGAAACGGTAATTTTAATTTGTCCCAGTAGCTCAGCAGGATAGAGCAACGGCCTTCTAAGCCGTCGGTCGGGGGTTCGAATCCCTCCTGGGACGTCACAAAAAGCATCTCTCACTTTGGTGGGAGATGCTTTTTTATGATCTTTTTAATCAAATGAGAGGTATAACCCTATCTTATTCCCTATTATATGTCATATTCATACTATACTTAGCTCGTGCTTAATATAATACACGCCACAGATAAAAGGTTGCATACGACTCCCAGTTGTTCCAACCTGCAGCTAGCTTAAGCAGTTCCTCTCTTGTCGGCTTGGCCTCGGAACCCGTAAGATGACGAATCACATTATGCAGCCCAACATCATCAATAGGAAAGGCAGATGGCATACGCAGGCATCGCATGAGCACATAATTCGCTGTCCAGGGCCCAATGCCTCGAATACGAGTCAGTAGCTTCTCTGCTTCTTTATACCCACCTGCTTCAAGTAACTTCTGCTTGCTCAGTTCTCCACTTGCGACCAGACGAGCCGCATCTAAAATATACTCACACTTTTTCACCGTCATATGCATCAGTTCCAGATCTGCCATCGTTAAGGCAGCGATTCGCTCTGCAGTCGGGAAAATCCAGTACGATTCTCCTTCATACTCTACACTCTCTCCAAACGCTTCGGTCATTCGGCATTTGAGTGTGTGCGCATAACCAATATTGATCTGCTGCCCTAATATGCCCCAGCATAACGCTTCAAACAAATCCGGTATTCCCATATTACGAAGTCCATAAAAAGACTCTACCGCGTGCCCAAGCAATGCGTCACTGCTTGCTAGCTTATAAAAAGGCACCAGGTCGATGCCCAGATCAAACCAATCACTTACATAAGCGGCGACTGCTGCTCGTTCCCATGGATCAGCGGGTGCACTGTTACCGAGAAACTGTATCTCGATTGTTCCACGCTCTTTTTCATAAATGTGCAATAATGGTCTTGAACGACCGACTGCCAGCGCCTTGTACACTTCGCCATCGCGAACGGTAAACAAGCATTCATTGGGCGAGCTTCGTAGAAAATCTACATTCATATGGAAGCTAAATTCCGCAGGTACAGGTAGAACTAACCGATCTCCATGATCTTCCCACTGACCTTGTTGCTGGAATAACTGAATTTCTGCTACAGATAAACCTGCATAATAAAGCGATTCTGATCCAGCGCCTACAGGTACGGCATCTGGATGCTTATCCGCTGATGGAGTAGGTTCACCTGTTGAAGCGATGCTTGATCGAGCATCGTCATGCAATGGATGATCTGCAGCGCTATGCTCAGACTGCTGTTTGGTAGATAGGTGAGCGGGCTGTTGATGTCGTATTCGGAAATGATGCTCGTTCATGGTTATATCCTCCTGTGCATGATCGGACTTAAGATCATAATGACCTTTTGCTTGTATATACCCGATTTCATGCACAGCTCTACGTATACCCAGGATCAGAGACAATCATTTCTGCTTACAGTGAAAATAGAACTCTATCTTGAGAACAAATTACTGTAAATCTTATTACTGTACAGCTTCAAGCATGTTAGAACCGGGATTCTACTCCATTAGGCTTCGCAAAGAAATGTAACAAAACATTTGGCAAAACGTCATTACTTAGCGTCTCAGTTGTGAAAACGAACCAGTTGATCGACCCGTACGGGTAAGCCTGTACGAATCGACTGATTCGCTGCAATTCCGGTCAAAATCGAACGTGCTCCGTCGCGATGATCAGCAGCACGATGAAACGGATCTTCCTGCGGATGTCCGAACAGATCATTGAGCAGCACCGGATCACCGCCGCCATGACCACCGGCTTGTTCTTCGACCTGTACCTCATATGGCTTACCAAACATCGGGTAGACCGTAATTCGCTTGCCTTCAAGCGCCCCTTCATCGGCCTTTTCACCACCAGCGTTTACGTAGGATTTCTCAACAATCTCCATCTCGATTCGCCCTGCGGTTCCATTAAACGCAATTCGGTACCCTTCCCAAGGCATATACGCATTAAGAGAGTATGTCAGCATCGCTTTATTACGGTAGCGTACGACGACGCTCATCGTGTCTTCAATATTAATACCATCGCCAAACACACTCTGATCGCGCTGGTAGCCATCCTCATGCTCCGCATCCAAATACATCGCCTTCAAATTCGGATTCCGATCCAGATGCAGGGCAAACGGATCATCTTCTGCATTTGCCTGTCCAGTCGCCCGATTATAAAAGCGTGTCTGTCCACGCTCCTCCGCATTTTCACGTCCATAAAATAGTAAATCGCCAAAGGCAAATACCGTCTCTGGCTGCGAATCAATCCAGAAGTTTACCAGATCAAAATGGTGGGTCGACTTGTGTACAAGCAGCCCTCCACTATTGCGCTTATCCCGATGCCAGCGACGGAAGTAGTCTGCTCCATGCTCTGTATTCAGCAACCATTCAAAATGCACCGATGTCACCTTGCCAATCGCGCCATCACGAATCAACTCACGCGCCTTAGTATGATGAGGTGCATAACGGTAATTGAACGTTACCCGTACCTGTTTACCTGTGCGTTCTACGGCGTCGAGAATATGCTGACATTTCTCCTCATCCACGGTCATTGGCTTTTCGGTAATCACATCGCAGCCCAGTTCCAACGCGCGAATAATGTAATGATGATGGGTACGATCGACACTTGTTACGATGACCGTATCAGGACGCTGTTCGTTAATCATCTGCTCAAAGCTAGATGCATCGTAAAGCTTAACGGGCTCTCCGCCATACTTTTCCGTTAGCAACTGGTTCGCATATCTCGCTCTTGTTGCATTCAGATCACAAAAAGCGACCAGCTCTGCTGTCTCCTGAAAATCCTTCGCTATCGCTCCATAAAAAAATTCAGCACGTCCACCTGTTCCTACAAGAGCATATCGTTTACGATCCATTATAATTCTCCCTTCATTGCTCGCTTATGTATGAACAGCTTAACAAAACAAGCGGTATCATTCGCCGCAAATCTTGCTTTCTTTTGTAAACCCCGCTTATTTTGTCATGATATACTGATAAAAAGATAACGCTTACAGAAAGGAGCGTCGCGCTATTGTCTGACTTATTGATGAATGATTCATGGATGCAAGCTGAACAGACACAATCTCAAATGCCAAGCAATCTGACAGATAGCCAAATGCCCGACCTACTGGTGGCTGAATATACAGTGCGTAGTGATTATTTTGCGATGCCAAGCGATCATTTGCATCCACATTATGAGCTGTATATTTTGTTGTCGGGAGAACGTAGCTATTTTGTACGTGATCGTGTGTATGATATGCATGCTGGCGATATCGTCTTTATTGGTAAGCATGAGCTACATCGGACGTTGCCGGGTAAGCTGCCAGAGCACGAGCGCATCGTCCTTTATTTTGGCGATGGATTTGCCAAGCAGCAGTTTGGTGTACATTATGACTGGCTCTTATCGCTATTCCATCAGCATTATCCGGTGCTGCATACAGGACATAAAGACAGGAAGGATATGGTGATCGCCGGGATCGTTCAGCAACTGGTTCGTGAGCTGACCATGCGCCCGCAAGGCTACAGGCTGATGGTGCAGCAGCTGACGGTTTCGCTACTCCTTCATTGTGCTCGTCTGCCGGATCGAGTTCCTGTGGAGTCGACAGATGTACGCACAGCAGTACAGGAGCAGATGGCTGAAGCAGCTCGATATATCAAGGATCATTATCAGCAACCTATCGCACTACAGGATGTAGCCGACTATGTACATTTGAGCCCTGCTTACTTGAGCCGTATGTTCAAGCGAACAACCGGATTTCATTTGACTGAATATATGAACATTGTACGTATTCAATCGGCTCAGCGGCTATTGCGCGAAACGGAGCTCAAGATCATTGATATTGCGGCTGCGACTGGCTTTGGTCACTTTTCGCATTTCGGCAAAATATTTAAGCAACTCTGTCATATGAGTCCACGTGAGTATCGTCGTTCGGTTGGGAACAATCGTAATCCTAAGATGAACGTGGACTAAGAAGCAGCTATGGAGGGAAATTCACATCATTCTACAGAAAGCGTATTGAATCGGCAGGAAGAATAGAAAGAATTGTACATTGTAAACCTCCAAAAAGACAACGAAAGGCTCGACAAACTGACGTGCTTAAAATAGATGATAGACATCCACTATATTTTAGAGCGGATACGTTATGAAAAGGGAGACATCAAAAAAAGCGACTGGTGTAATGCTCCCAGATCGCTTTTTTGATGATATGGTGTAGCGCGTGACGAGTATACTCATCATTCATTTTAAGGCTTCATTAGTAGAATTTGCGTCAACTGTATATCCTACTACTTACTTTACTTTCAATTATTATATGCGTAGTCTAATCAAGCCGACACTTCATCCGTTTGAATCTATTTTGTCTGCCCCAATCTATTATTGAAGGGCTCGTAGCATTAATGAAGCACTGCCGTCTGGCTGTTGAATGAGTACCCAGTTCATCGCCATTCCCTGTGCAATGCGTGCAAATTGCGCTTCGGTTAACTGCAATCCATCTATACGACCTTCTTCGCTTACTGTATAATGCTGACCTTCCTCTAAGCCGAGCGCAAATCGCAGCCAGTTGCTCGCGCCAGGCGTCGTGGTAAAGGTCATCCGATACCCCTTTTGCACAGCTTCGATCAGTGGCTCACCATGCTCAGTAGCATAATCCAGCCATTCATTCAGATCCAACTGTTCCGCTGTTTTGGAGCCGGATAATGGTTCCAGGCTACGCTGCTGCATCGCGCTCACCAGTTGTTCATTGCTGATGCCTTCACTACGCAGACGCTCAATCAGCATGGCACTGCGTTGAGAGATTTTAAGTTGGGATGCTGGCATGTCGATATCCTCCTGATTGTCTATTTTCTTAATCGTCATTTCGAACCGGACGAGAATTAGCTAAAAATAAAGCGCCAAGCAAAATCAAAATAGCAAGTGACCACATTACCGTATTCGATGCTTTCTCATAATCAACAATAATGAGACGGATAATCGCTGTTATCCCAATGTAAATGAAGTAACGCAGTGGAAAGTGAAAGCCACTTTTGAAGTATTTGATAATAAGAGCAATAAACTCAAAGTACAGAAAAAACACAAGTAACCGTGCAGCCAATTCGTACGATGTCACTTCGGATTCTTCCAAAAAGATAAAGCTGAAGATATGCCATGTTTCTTTTAATAGAAAGAAACATAATGTGAGTGCCACTAAGGCAAGCGTCACATTCAAGATTGCCTGTAAAAAAGTAGGTATTTTTTGTACATAACGCATCCATGGATTCATTGTATGGTCTACCCCTTTTGACGCTATTGATTTTGTAAAAGATTGAAGTGAATGAATTATTTTAATGATTAAAAGTCATTTAATCCACTAAATGGCTCGATTTTAGTTATTATCCAGTAATCAGGTTCATTTTCAAATCCATAATTTTTTAAGTTTTGCATACCAAGATGATTTAATTCAAAGTTGCAATAATGACACTTTACTTGATAAGTAAATTCCAATGCTTCTTCGTTTTCTTCATCAAAATCAGCGTCATTATACCCTACTAATGACTTAATTCCACAACATGGACAATCACTAATACTGGCTCCTTTATCAAAGGAATTAGTGAGCTCCCTCTCAGCAATACTTTTAGCACGATCCTCAACTTCCTCATAAAATGTTCCAAACATATTCTCTAATTTATTATTGTATGAAGCTCGAGCTAACTCTTTGAAAAATGCTATTTTATCAAAAGCGGGCGATTTCTTAGATGACTCATTAATTATCTCTTTGACAGGATCAGTTTCCAATCTATTATTGCTTTTCGCTGAGAAATTTGACAAGTATTTATATTGATCCAATTGCACCAGCTTTGTAACTATAGGAAGTATATAACGACCTATAAATAGATCTAGTGTAGTGTATCTAAGCACAAAACTTCCTCGATGCCAGATTTTATTACGCAACTCATTTAATTGATTTAACGCCTCTTTATTGATCGCTTCTCCTAAAAAAGAATATTGGCTATATTCATCTTTTTTTACTAATACCTGTACTCTCTCAAAAGCTGTTGTGAATTCAACTGTATTTTGCTTTTCTAATATTGATGAGTCAATATTATTTCCTAAAACTAACTCCACGAACAAGTCATTCTTATTTTCCACTCTTAGAGCTAATAATTCATTAGCTTCTCGTAATATATCTTTCAAAACTAATTCGAAGAAGTGTTGAAAATGAACGATAGTTTCAGAGTACATTTCGATATAATCTCTATTGTGTAATTCTTCATTGTCAGTAGTGTGCTTAAAAATCTTAATTGCATTCCACTTAATTGCTTTGTAAGTAGAAAAATATGATCTCATCGCTACTCTGAAAGAATTTAGAGCTGAAGTATTTTTATTACTTAACTCTTTTATCTTAAATCCATCTTTACATAGTTCTTTTGGATTCATAATGATTCCTCATTTCATTTGTTTTTACTGCATAAATTATAATATTAATTCTAAAATCAAAAAAGATTTTGCCTCAGTGACAAAAGCCAAGAGCAAAATCTTCTTCAAATGTATCAGTAGATGAATTAATAAATTTAAACAACGTCCCAGGAGGGATTCGAACCCCCGACCGACGGCTTAGAAGGCCGTTGCTCTATCCTGCTGAGCTACTGGGACATATATAAAAGATCGTATCGCATATGTAAAAAGAAGCTGGAAACAACAAAACGTATTATACCGTAACTACTGTATTTTTCAAATAGGTTTTTGTTCATAAATTCAGGCTAAAAGACCTATAAATATCTGGACATCTACATTGTAAACGGTTACGATAACAGAGCATATAAAACTATTTTACTAAGTTTTCTAAAAAATCCACATTCATCATCCGAAAATAAGTTTAAAATGGGAAAATGTGTATTATAATATTCCTATAACGTTATGCCTAGTTTACATACTCAGCTTGTTTGGTTTTGGACTAACCTCTATGTAAGCGTACACAGCATGAAAGCCCGAGGCGATTCAGGCAAGCCGAACCATTTAAATCTACTCGCTCCTCAAGTAAACTATAGAAAATCTTATGTCCTTACTAACAAATTTATCAAAAAATGATATCAATTGGAGGGATACGCAATGTCTAGGCCCATCTCCGATGAGGAATTGGGACGCATGATTCAAAACGCTGACACTCATGACACCCCCGGCTCTAGAAGCCAGCTCACCGAGCAATCGTTTGAGTCTGGTCAAGATGGCTGGATCAAAATAAAAGATAACAAGATTCATGTGTTCTCACCTAAATCTGGAGGGAAAATGGCTTCGATTCATGCCCTTCCTCCAGTCGCACTCATTATCAACCAGAATATTATTGCCGGTAAAGCAAATGTGAGTCAGGAAGATACATTATCCTGGGAGCTACAGCATTCGCCCATGTTTGAAATTAGTGTCTCTCCTGATCAGATGGAAGCATATTTGATCCTTCACACACGTGAGCGCTATGAATGGAATCTGGTCGATGCTCCTGCTTCACATACAATCACTGTACGAGCCGTACCGAATCGTGATCGCGTTATAGATACCGTGCAATTCAAGCATGTCATCAATGCATTGGAACATCGCGGCATTTATAAAAATATTGACAAGGCAGCGATTTTGAATGAATTGGAATCTCCGACGCATCAGTCGATCGTTATCGCGCGTGGACAAGCCTCAGTACCAGGTACGGATGCGAGATTGGAATTATTTTTCCCCGAGCAGATCGAAACGGTATTTCACGAAGCAGGCGGCGTGGTCGACTATCGTAGCCATCGCCGTATTCCTTCTGTTCATGAAGGTGAGATCATCGCTACGAAGCATGCACCTGTAGAAGGCATTCCTGGCTTTGATGTATTCGGCAATGAGCTCTTGCCTCGCGTAGCAAAGGACCTGGAGGTCGAAGCGGGAGAATTTACCGAAATGAATCCACTTGGTCAGATTGTCGCGCTTCGCCCAGGTCGTCCACGTATGACGGGTAAAGGCAATCGACGACAGATTGATATTTCCAATGCATTTATTGTGGATGGAAATGTAGATCTGCGTACCGGAAATATTGTATTTGCTGGAGATGTGATTATTAATGGCGATGTGAACGAGCATATGATTATCGAGTCGCTTGGTAATGTGTATGTGCACGGGAATATTTACAACGCTACGATCACAGCGACAGGTAGCATTTCGATTGATGGTACGATCATTGGTGGGAAGATCTATTCTGGTTATTTTGGCGTGATGTTCAATCGCATGTATGCTGTATCCAAGCAGCTGAGTCAGGAAATTCGGCAATTGGATATGGCGGCGTATAAGTTAGCTGAAGAAGTTACAGCACGTCAGCAAACGGTTCGATACAGCCAGATGATTATGCTTTTGATCGAGCGTAAATTCCGCAATGTACCCGAGCTGGCTCGTGAGTTATTGCAAGTGTTCTCCAGCATTCAGCATGTGGAAAGCCGCGACTCGGAACAGCTCAAAGGATTGCTGCATCATTTTCTACATTCGACGACGATTCTGGAGCAACTGAATGAAGAGAAGCTATCATCTACACGCTCCTTGCTGGAAGGACTATATGCGAGTGTATCGAGCATGCAGGAGATTGAGGTCAATGTCGAGCTGGCACGCTGTCAATCCAGTGAGATCAAGTCAAATGGTGATATTATGATCACACGCGAGGGCGTTGTGCAGAGCGATCTGTACTCCGCAGGCAGTATTGCATTTCTACTGGAAAACTCCGTCTGCCGCGGATCACGCCTGCAAGCCGAGGATCGTATTATTGCGAGCATGGTAGGCAGTGATGCGAACTCTCGCTGTGTACTGCAAGCGAAGCAGCATGTGTATGTACGCAAGCTGTACAATGGATACATCGTGGTTGGCGACTATCGTCATCATGTATTTGAGACGATTGAGAACCAATTATTTGATGCCGAATACATGCAGAGCCGACAAGCGATGCAGCCACTCGCTGACGCTCCTCGTCGATAATAGTGCTCTGAGCTCGGAGCAAGCTCTAATTATGATGATTACGCCTGAATGTGAGGCTTAGTCTGAACGTTAGGAAATGTACAAGATACATGAGAGTTGCATTCTCTCGTTGATCGTGATCGTTGACCGAGTATATTTCACCTTGTGTACAATATAAAAGCCTGTTCACCAAGCTACATATGCTGGTGGACAGGCTTTTTAGGTTTGTAGCTCTAGGATTGGGATTAGAATTTGGATCGAGCTCACTCACTATACATCCAGCTGGGGCTCACAACCCGCCAACCCTTTCATGCGCAACATATTGCAGTGGAATGCGTTCCAGTAGTCGCTGTCCATATTGATCGGCAAATGGTTGATCTGGCATATGAATATAGCCGATATAGCAGCCGCATTTCTTCATTGAACATGGGCGATCTGCCGCAATCTGCTCTAGATCATGACGATAAATATTACCGATCACACGCTTGTCCTGATAACAGCGCTTGACCATCCCATTCCCCTGCACATAGAAGACAGATTGTCCTGCCAGACAGGCTTGCCCCAGGCTATCATAATCCATCAGGTTATATCGAAAATACGGATCAATTCGCTCTAGATCCTCTACTTCACCCGGTTGATAATATGCAGGACGATCCTTAAATGCATTAATCCATACATACACATCTTCAGGCAGCTTTGCTCTTAAAGAATGAATCGCTGCAAATGATTCACGCAAGCCTACCGTTCCGGCGCTAAAATCAATCCCCTGTCTATACAACGTCATACACTGATGAACAAATTGCGATTCACTCGTCTGACCAGGATGATACGTTGCCCAGAAGGCGACCTTTTCAGGGTTCAGCTCAGCTGTCCAATCGAGCTTCACCGACAGATTTGTCTGCACCGCCACCTTATCCACATGCGGCAAATGAGACAGTTCAATCATCGCACGTCGATACCAGCCATGCACCAGAGCTTCACCGTATGGATTGAAGAAGATGGACAGTCGATACGGCTTGTCCGCTTGAGCTCGTACCCAGCCTACGAAGCGATCTAACTGCTGACGATCTCGCTCCAATGTCTCTCTACTATCTACCGTCTTGCTGAACGGACAATAAGGACAAGCATAATTACAGGAGGAGAGGCTCCCCCGATAGTAGAGAGATATGGATGGGGATATAGGCGGTGCGATGGAATCCGCCACATCTGATGAGGTTGACAAGGGCACTGTTGGTGTCGATGTCATCCATGAACGTGTAGCTTCGGCTGTTCGGTGATCGTTAGTATGAACGTCATCACGTAGCGGCTTGTTCATACGCCCTGATATCCTTCCATGAGCGCATACACTTCGGGCGAAATTAGCCAGTCGCCGATACTGTCTGACAATGCCATTCCCCGATCAGTCAGTCTTAGCACGTTAAGGCGGGCAGAATCATCTGACGATACAGCCTCGATGACTGCCATTCCTGTCCAAATCAGCTGCTTGAGCTCTGGCAAATCCTCCATCGGCAAGCTTGCGAACCGTTCAACATATGCCGATTGCTCCAATCCTTCCCGGTGCAATAATGCCTTGAGTACGAATCGTCTACGGCTCTCCTGATCGTTCAAGACGAATCCATAATCAGCCAGGTCATGGCGCTCAGCACTCACATAATCGGCAATGATGCTTCGTGTAGCGGCTGAGCTTACGCCATAACGTGAAGCATAATGCACATGCCGTGTATACGAACGTGCTCCGCAACCTAAGCCGACCATACCTTCCTCCTGACAGCTATATGGCAGCAGTACCTTATCCGTGTGAAAAGGCTTGGCAAAACGGCGCATCGAGTACTGGATATAACCAGCCTGCTTCAGCCGCTCGCGTGCCGCCTCATACAGTTCCATCCGAATATCATGCTCCAGTCCAGTTTGTCCGGGCTTAAGAATCGTATTTTCCCGAACATACAGTGGATAAATGAAAATCTCACCTGGCGCATACTGCAATGCCTCATTCACTGAATACAGCCATGAATCTACTGTTTGACCTGGCAATCCATAGATCAAATCCACATTGAGCAAGGGAAATTGATACTCACTCAGTAGTTCCAGCGCTTGACGGGCAAGGTCTGGATCTTGCGGACGGTAGATCGCTTTACTTTCCGCTTCAATAAAGCTTTGAATTCCCATACTTACGCGATCCACACCCCGAGACTTTAAAATATCCAGTCGATCGCGAGTGACGGTATCTGGCGACGTTTCCACCGAAATCGACGTCTCCTGTAGATTCGCTCCCATGACGCGTTCGGCAATATTGAATAATCGTTCTAACTGATCCGGCGCCAGCAATGTCGGCGTTCCTCCACCAATCGCAAACCGTGAAAATGGTGTGCCTTGCATCAGCGGTGCCCACTCTTGCGCTTGCCGTTCTAGCGCATCCACGTATTCTTTATGTACATCCAATCTTTTATCTGGCAATGTAAACAAATTGCAAAATCCGCAGCGTGCCGCACAAAACGGAATATGCATATACAAAAAATAGCTTTCCAGCCGCTCTTGCGCCCATAACTGCTCCAGCGACAGCGGAGGACTCAGCTCACGATACGCGGTCTTATGCGGATAGGAATACAGATAAGAGCGGTACGGTGCTGATGATAGCTCCTTTTCCCATGCCTGCAGTTCGGGTGTCCATTCCTCTGGCGTTAGCGAGCGTAGCGGCAGTTCTGCCTGCTTCTGTATCATGAGTGCTCACTCCTTCATTTCAAATTTACAAGAAAAACTCTCGATACGGAACATTCCAAACCACTTCATGAGCTAAGCGATGTCCTTCATACCCATCCTCGCCATAAGCGGTTCCATGATCGGAGAATACGAGGCAAAATACCGGACGTTCTCGCTTTCGTAACGCCTCGAATAAGCGTCCCAGCTCCCCATCCACATAACGAAGTGCTGCTCGCTGACTCTCCACCGAATCGCGCTGCTGACCGGGAACAAAATAATGATTCGGCCCATGAATCGCTGATACATTCATAAACAGGAATAATCGCTCCTGCGCTTCGATTCCGTCTAACAGACGTAACGCATGATTTACCTGATTGGCTGTGGAATTAGGATTAGTGACGCCGAAGTTCATCCGCCAGTAGCTCTGCTGAAAATAACCTGGCAATACGCGGGAGAGCTTATTCTTTTTCGTGAAGAAGATAACGCCGCCAATACAAATTGTACGGTAACCTTCCTGTGCCAGCCCGCTCACGATATCTGGCGCATCGAATAACCATGTATTCGGATGAGTACGTAATCCGCTATTCTTACCATGGAATAGTCTTACATGAGAAGACTTGTCCGTATTCGCAGGGGTCGGCAGGAATCCACCGAAAAACGCATGATGTGCCGCATACGTAAAGCTCCCCGGCGTATGACGCTTCTCCCACGATCCGGTGCCACATAGATTCGGACAATTCGCTTCCTCTAGCATCGCGACATCATAGCGTAGCGTATCCAGCGTAATCATCACAATATCGTGACTTCCTACGACTTCATTCATATTAATTGTCATGCATCGTTTCCTTTCTTCATTGCTTTAGCCAGTGTGACAGCTCCCATTCATATGTTCCCATCCCCTGATGACGTACATGATAGAGTAAATCCCCAAATGGATTCACATCCATAATAAGCGGACGACTTCCGTCGGCAGGTACCAGCACATCCATACCCGCGCAAAATGACCTTGGAAAAGTAGCTAATGCCTGCTCTGCAGTATGACGAATCGACATACGCACCGCTTCATCCAGTTCAGCATCATCCAGTAGTAACCGCTCATTACGTAAATGTAAATTTGTAATCGGCGTGCGGCTAAGACGCAACACAGCATGTCCTGCTTCTGCCTGGCACACAAGTTGACGTGCATCATAGGCATAGCCATTCAGCATTGCTTTACTGATCCAGCGCTCCACATGGATACCTTCGCCTGCAATCCAGTCCACGATTTGCCGAATATCTCGACTATTCGTATACCGAATCAGTCGACCCGAGTTGTAAAAGATTGTCTCTCCACCAACCTGCTCCATGCCGATCGTCGTCGTTGCAATCTCAGCACCTGTACGTGGCTGGTATTGATACGCGATCACACCGGAAGCCGCCGAACCGCAAAACAGCTTGATAAATACGCGATGGATACGCCCTTCTTCCATCGTCTGTCTCAGCTCATCATAACTCTGAATCGAAGAAGATAGACCATTTGATGTGGGCTTGAGCAATGGTGGTGGAACAGCAATGCCCGCCGCATGTAGATGCAGCGAGCACGCACGTTTATCAAACATAAGAGCAATATCGGCTGGATCATTCATCCACTGTGCCGCTGGTATATATTGCTTCACCTGATTGTGTAGCCAGGCTAGTAAGCGGCAATAACCACGAAACCATTGCGCAGGATATAGAATGCGCCCATACTGCCCTTCCAGTCGCCGAGCCGCCGAATAGGCGATACTCATTGGCGTATGACTGGCAGCAGTGGGTAGTAGTGAATCATCTAGCTTATCACCAGCATCCGCTGCACCAAGTGCAATTAGTCCTCGCTCCACCGCGGCATTTTCGCCGGGAGCATCCAATCGTAGTCGAAGCGATCGACCTGAAGTTGGTTCACTGACATGGTGTAAGCAATCTCGAACCGAGTAGAAGCGATCTTGACTCGCTGGCAAGGACATAGCAGAAGGACTTCGCTCAGATTGTCGTAGTGTTGTAGCCAGATTCAAACCGATCTGCTGACGCTTAGACATACTATCCAGAACTTCTGGCAATGTTTCGCCTGCTCGAATCGCATGGAGCAATCGTGCATAGGATACTTCCAGCGCTGGCTGCTGGCGGTGATAATGAAGTGCCTGTTGCCAGCCAAGCGTTCGTTTATTACCTGGATTACCAAATAAAATCGAGGTGATCGGATGCTCCGTCAGTTTGGAATACTCCATTACTCCGTCAAGGATGGGTAGCGCCATTCTTCTCCCAGATCCTGTTGCTCATCCATGGTAATCAAAACGCCCGCCTGCTCGGAGAACCGATGCAGCTTCATCATCATCTCATCGGACATATAGTGATAATTCAGATTCAGACGCTTCAGTGTGCGTATGCCTTCGCTATTCAGAAGTGCCTCTGCGCCAACATCTGATAGTGTTCCCTCGGACAAATCCAGTTCATCCAATTGCGCAAGTACTGGTGCCTTCGCTGCTGCCATAGCAATCTCATCTTGAATCTCGCTATCCTTTAATCCCAGCGATGTAAGCTTTGGAAACGGATTATTGTATAAGAACGGCAATACATCATCTGCCAGATTCCCATCAAATCCATAATCCTCAACGCCCAGATATAGCTCTAGCTTGCGCAAATTAGGCAGCTTTGCCTTTTGAATCTGCTGGATAACCGAGGATGGAAGCCCCCCACAAATAATAACAAGCTCCTGTAAATTCTCATGCTCCAGTGGTTCCAATTCCAGATCCACACTACCTTTAATATAAAACGATTCAATTTGCGGATAAGCAGACAATAACGGCCCCAGATTGGTCTGTCTGATCCATGACACTTCACATTGCTCAAAGCTCATATCCCCAATAAACAAATGACGCAAATTCGGAAACTTCGGTGCAGCCGCGATTAATGCAGGCAAAAACTCCTGTGGTGTGTCTTCATAAGCCCCGCCCCAATCGCCGATCACTAGCTCTGTCAGCGCTTGACAACGCTCTTCATCAGCAACCAGCTCTTCAATTAAAGGGAGTAGTGTTTTGCCATCCTCGTATTCCTCGTAACCAATCTCAAGCCGTACTTCTGTCATTATGTATGCCTCCTCGTTACCTGCATCAGCAAGAAAATTCACCACCTTTATAAGCGGACGAATCGAGCTCTCCCTACAACAGGCGAATATGGTCATTCTTGCTCTCATTTTACACTAGCGCAATGGGGCAAAGCAAAAGCCTTGAGACCGAATACAGCAACTTTTTACCTACTTTTTCCGCTACATATTCCTATCCCAATGTATAAAACCACTGTATGTAAATAAATAAAAAAGCCATACGCGTTCGCATAGATGAAAATGAGCGGATGAAGCGGCACATGACCTCATGTCATCCTGCTAATCATTACATCTATACCAATCGTATGGCATCGTTATCTACAACCTATGAACCTATGGATGAAGACAGAATAATTTGAATCCAGACTAACAAATTGACCTGATGATCAACCCGCCTGTAAAAATGCAATCAACTTGCGCAGTGCTTCGCCGCGATGACTAATCGCCTGTTTCTGTTCAATCGTCAGCGTAGCCATCGTCTGTTGTTGCTCTGGCAAATAGAACAATGGATCATAACCAAATCCACCCGCACCGGAAGGCATAGCTGTAATCCAGCCCTCCACCGTACCTTCGGTTGTCCACGTCCGTCCAGCCATCGGATCATACAAGACCAGATTGCAGACGAATCTAGCTGTGCTCAGCAGCGGTTGCTCGGTATCCTCGCCCCATTGCAGCTCGCCCAGCTCATGTAGCAGCTTAGCATTATTATCCGCATCGGTGGCGTCTTCGCCTGCATAGCGTGCTGAGTATACCCCTGGCGCACCATCCAGACGATCCACGCACAGACCCGAATCGTCGGCAAGCACAGGAACACCCAGCGCATCCGCAACAGTTTTGGCTTTTTTAAAAGCATTCTCGGCAAAAGTAGATCCATCCTCCACAATATCCGGCAGATCTGGATAGTCGAACATGCTACGCACCTCAAGACCAAGCTCAGAGAATGCGTGTGCGAACTCCTTCACCTTGCCTTTATTTTTGGTTGCTACGATCACCATCTTGCCGGTCAGCGCGTTCATACCTGCGCCCCTGCCTGTCCGCTCGCAATTTTCAGCGCAATCGGTCCTAGCACTTCCTTTTGCAGCTCGATCATGCGCATCACGCCTTCTTCGCCCAGCTCTAGCATCTGATCCAGTTCCTTGCGGTTGAATGGACGCTCTTCGCCTGTACCTTGCAGCTCGACGAATTCACCTTTGCCCGTCATCACGATGTTCATGTCGACCTTGGCTTTGGAATCCTCTTCATAGTTCAAGTCGAGTACTGCACGATCACCTACCACACCTACACTTACAGATGCCAGGTAATCGGTAATCGGGAAACGTGCCAGTTTATGTTGAATTGCCAGCTTGTCCATTGCAATCGCTAACGCCACGAATGAACCGGTGATCGAGGTTGTACGTGTACCACCGTCCGCTTGAATCACATCGCAATCGACTGTGATCGTACGCTCGCCGAGCGCTTGCAGATCGACAACCGAGCGCAAAGCCCGACCAATCAGACGCTGAATTTCCATCGTACGTCCGCCCAGCTTACCTTTTGCCGCTTCACGCTGATTACGCGTCTGCGTTGCACGGGGTAGCATCGAGTACTCCGCGGTTACCCAGCCTTTCCCCTGTCCTTTCATAAAATGAGGAACACGCTCTTCGACCGAAACGGTACACATGACTTTGGTGTCACCGACTTCGATGTAGACCGAACCCTCCGCATATTTATTAACGTTCGGGGTTATTTTCAAGGGGCGCAGTTCATTGGTCTGCCGTCCGTTGATTCTCATAGTTGTATGCCTCCTGCTTCATATTCGCATTCTTATTTTAACAAACCTCCCTCGCAAAAGCATCCTATACTACAAAATCACTCACTCCTGCTTGATAACTTGGACAGTGGTTCGGTTAAATAAGAGTACGGCTACTTCTCAAGTAGCCGCTTCTGCCCAACGTCAGCAGTTTATCCGAAAAAGAGGTGTTCAAACATGGAGCAAAATCAACCGGAAAAAGTGCCCTACAGTCTGAGCAGTCTGAATGTGGAGCAAGCGACGCGTGAATGGCTGGAAAAGCGCGGGGTGACGATTACAGAAATCGCTGAACTCGTGCTGTTTTTGCAACAAAGCTATTTCCCGGATTTGACGATGGAAGAATGCGAAGCCAGTGTGAATAAGGTACTGATGAAGCGCGAAGTACAAAATGCTCTTTTAACTGGTGTCCAGCTAGACATTCTTGCTGAACAGCGTCAACTGATCAGCCCTCTGCAGGAAATGATCGAAAATGATGAAGGCTTATACGGCGTGGACGAAATTCTCGCGTTTGCCATTGTGAATGTATACGGGAGTATCGGCTTTACGAACTATGGCTATATCGACAAATTGAAGCCCGGCGTTCTCAAACGACTTAACGATAAAAGCCTAGGACCGATCCATACCTTTTTCGATGATATTGTAGGCGCAATTGCCGCTGCCGCAAGCAGTCGCATTGCCCATGGACGCAGGCTGGATCAGGAATCCGAAGTGGATAGCGCTCATATGGAGCTACCAGAGGATGATGAAGCGAAGTAAAGCCATATCCTCTCTCGTCAGGCTAAATGTTGCTTCGTTCAAGCCATATGTATACTTCCAAATCGAATAAATAAAAGTAAACTGTAATCAAAAAAGCCCGATGCTGCCACCTTAGGAATGTGGTCAACATCGGGCTTTTATACATTTCAACGAGGCAGCGGGCGAGATTCTTCTTCATGCGTTTCGTGTTCTTCGGTTTCGCGCCCAGTCAATCGAATATCCGGACTACGCAGGTTAAAGCGACGACGATGACGCTCTCGTTCAGTATCATCACTTTCCAGCCATCGTAACACAGTCAGCCAGACCAGACATACACCTGTAAATACATAAATGAGTAACAGTGGAAGCAGCCCTTCATAGCTGCGTGTTAATAGACCAGAAAGCAGTAGCATTCCGAGAATCGGGAATAACAGAGCTGCTAGAAAACGAGGAGACAAGCCTGCACGATTACGACTAACGACCAGGGCAGGTACGACATAGGCAATCGTAGTATAAAAAGCGATCAAGGCAAAACCGTTACTGAGTCTTCCTGCATACGTGGTAAACGGAATAAGCGCTGCCGACCATCCTTGAAAATATGCGATATTCAACACGCTAACCATTCCTTGCAGCACAGTAAGCATCAGACCACAGTACACAAGTAGTGTCCGTGTGCGATACCACAATGGACGCCGATTCTCTTGTAGCATGGCTAGCCCACCAAATAAACCGATGATGGCGCTAATTAAGAGGGACATATAAGCGGCAAGACGGACGCCTTGTATTGTAATATCAATCCATGTGCTGTCTGCATTATTCATGGTGAAGGCCCCTTTCATCCTCGGGCTAAAATCAAACAAACGTCGGCTTACGAATTAGTTTTATTATATAGGCGTTAGCTTAAACTCTGATGAAATTGTACTTAATTCCAGTTAAATCCCGGCGATGAATAATAGACATTTACACAAATACATGTTCAAACATCCATTGGGCAATGAGTCACTGTTTGAAAGTCTATCATTCGCTACATTGAAATTCAACTCTGGTATTAACGACCTTCTAACACGGGGGGAACACGAAAAAATGATGTAGAGAAATTAAACGATGTATACTGTATCGAGGCTACTATACTTTGCAGCAGCAAAGAAAAACAAAGAGGCGCAAGTGGGATCACCCGCACCTTAGTTCGTCACAGATCTATCTTATTGTAGTGCACCCATTCACATTACAAGGATACGTGATCTGTCGCAGGTTCATAATAATACTTTCCATCCTGCTCCATTCTGACTGCACGCCCCGTTCGTTCCAATTCCACCAGATGTGCCAGCGTTTCTGACATCGCAAACCGTAACTGATGTAAAGTCAGCTTACTGCTAAAAATGTTCATACAGATATCATAGCCTGTGCGCGGCTCCGCTTCCAATTGGTGCAGCATCTTGGTCAGACGTTCTTCATGATGCTTGATCAGATTACGGGTACGCTCTGCAAAGTTGCTAAAGGGACGCCGATGTCCAGGCAAGGCCTGCTCCACCTCATAGCTACCCAGAATACCAAGTCCTTCTATATACGAAAGCAGCGGCTGTGGATCACTACCCGGCACAAGACTAATATTCGGCGAAATTTGTGGTAGCACTGCGTCTCCACATAGGATGATATGCTGCTGTGGTTCATAAAAAGAAATATGTCCGGCAGCATGCCCGGATGTTTCAATCGTCTGCCAGCTACGTCCGCCCATCTGGATCGGCTGCCCGGCTACGATAAAAGACGGAGCAGGCGGTGGGATGACTTGATCAACAAAGCTATACAGATGTTCAGGTAGCTGATCTGTAATGTCCTGCGGCATACCGTTACGGCTAAATAGCTCAACCAGATCTTCTGCCGCTGTATTGTCTGCTCCCCACGAGCGTAAAAATTCACTCCATGCTATCTTCGATATCCATACCGGTACTTCCGTCCGTTCTTGGAACCATCCTGACAAGCCCGAATGATCGGGATGATGATGGGTTAGAACGACCGATTGTAGCGTCGACCATGGCAGTTCTAGATCCCCAAGCACCTTTTCCCATGCCTGTTCATTTTCTGGATTACGTGGTCCCGGGTCGATCACGCTCCATCCTTCTGCATTTCCGATCACATAACTATTCACCCAGCGCAGCGGATACGACATTGCGATCTTCACTTGAATGATATCGTGATCTAGCTTCGTTACTTCAGGTAATTCCATTTATTCCAGCCTCCATGCCATTATGTATAGTCAGATCATCTCGTACGTATATGCCGTATGTTACACAAAAACCCTCCCGTTGCCCAGTCTGTAGATGCAGACAGTGGCAGGCGGAAGGGGTTATTTCAATCTATAGCGTAGTACAATTTTATTGGATTCCGTGCTAGAAGAGCGCTAGCACTGGAAGCAGTACAATTTTTTTCTTTGTAAAAAATCCTTTTTTATTAGACCCCGTGTTAGGAAATCGCTAACACTATAGATCAATAGCTTTCTTCCCATGGGTTGAACATTTCGTGTTTGAAGTACGTAGTGTCTGCGGATTTGTCTTCCCAGCTCCACATTTTTTGGCTAGCTTTCTCCATCTCTTCGCTTTTGATTTCGCGAATTTGATCGAGGATCGTATAGTCTTTGCCCATCTCTTTTTGATGTTCCCAGATGATGAACATTACGCTGTCCAGGCCGTCGCCATAGCCTACCAGAGCTACACGACCTGCTGGATCGTTCAGGCCTACATTTAAGAAATCGTTGGTCACGATGTATTTGTCATTCTCTTGGTGATAGATCGCAGCCCATTGTTCGGTTTCGTTTTGGTTTTTAGGTGTTTCTGTATTTTCTACAAAACGGAACCAACCTCCAGAAACCGGCTTTGCTTTCTCTACAATTTTCACGTCAGTTAATTGATTATAATTCATAAGGTTAGCCCCCTTGATTGGCATCATTATATTTTTTGGTTGTCAGATGTGTCAGTGCAACACTTTACTTGTTTCGTCATATGCTTGTAAGTATGTTTATCGGAAAATTTTACAAATTATTTATAGCGTCTTCCTCTTTTTCGTGTTTTTCCGACAAATTATTTGGTGTGTGGTGTGTTTCTTTGTGTCTTAAGTATGCCTCTAGAACCATGCTCTCCACAATAGGAAATGGTTCTTAATACTTAATAGTAATCAAGGCAGCACATCCTACCTTTTTCCTTCGCAGCGCGATTGCGCTAGTACTATATTTATAACCAGCATCCTTGAAATCAATCGAATATCCGTGCTTTAGCTGTAGTAGCGCGGTTCTTTTACGTATAATGGGGCTGAAATATACACTAAAAGTAGGAGAATTTATTATATTTATCGTATTATTTTCAATTTAGGTTCACTTTTAAGGGCAGAAACTTGTCGCTGTAATTATTGTTATTTTGTACAGAAAGGTACTAGTTGCTTTCTCTCTTTTTCGACATTTCGTAAAAACGTCATTATTTCAAATGAAATGACGATGAACCGATACGTGTATTTTTTAAATTTAGATGCGTAAATATGCCTTTTTTATTGTTTACACATCGGTAAGAGGCATGAATAAGGACGAAAGAACGATTTTAGTAGGAAGAGTAAGAAATCGAGTAGGAAGTATAGGAGGAATGGTTGGCGCAGGCTGTTTGCCATTTAGGCAATAACGTTTACAATAGTAGCGTTAGGAAGTCGTTAATACTGGATCAGATAACATTTGTAGTACATATTCGGCAAATTGACTATAGGAGAATTAACATATGATTAAATCTCAGCGTATTCATCAGATCAAGGATTATGTATTTCAGCATGAATCAGTTTCATTGGAGGAACTGGTCGAGCACTTTGGTGTGTCGAAAAATACAATTCGTCGTGATGTACGGACACTGGTCGATTCGGGCATTTTAAACAAGGTCTATGGTGGCGTATCTGTCAATCATTCAACACTTGTCGGCTTTAATGAGCGTAAGGATCGGAACTTAAGTAAAAAGCAGGAGATCGGACGACTCGCTGCACGGTTTGTCGAGGATGGCGACGTCATCTTCGTCGACTCCGGAACAACAACACTTGAACTGCTTCCTTATATTCAGGAGCGCCAGGTGACAATCGTCACGAACAATTTTGACTTTATTCACGGTGCCAAGCCGTATCCGAATCTGACCATCTTCTCTACAGGCGGTATGTTTGAGCGTAAAACAGATTCATTCGTTGGCTTTCAAAGTGTGGAGCTGCTGAATAAGTACAATATCAATAAAGCTTTTCTCGCATCAACAGGGATTTCCATTCTAAATGGGGTGACGAATTCGTCTCCCCTAGAGACGGATATTAAACGAACCGTTGTGACGAAGAGCTCGAATGTACTATTGATGGTGGATGACAGCAAATTCGATAAGTACGCACTGACGACGTATTGCGAGCTAAGTGAGATCGACTATCTGATTACGAATAGCCAGCCTGGCGAGGAATATCGGCAGTACGCGGATAAGCATCATATTACCATTGTGACGCCATGAAAAGTGTCATTGCTCTTCCTTGGCTGGGAGAACGCTCCAGAAAGAGATAAAGGAACGGGCGATTACTGGTGTTTGATAGTATAAACATCTTTGGATGGAGCTGGGAACCTATTTTTACTACACATTTATAGATTCCTAGGCTCCACTTGAGAACGTTTCCTTATTGCTTACTGCAGTGGTGTACTTATAAGCGTATGTGCCGCTTTACCATTGGAGCGGAATTCGCGAATTTTGGCGCGAACGCTGTCTTCGATGGCTGCTCGTGCTGGTGTTAGGATCGTGCGTGGTTCGGTCGTTTCGGTGTTATCTGCCAGAGTGCGGCGAAGCTGAAATGACCAGGCAGTGACACTTTCGGTGTTGATATTTACTTTGGCGTGTCCAAGTTCGATGGCGCGTGTGAGCTGATTCAGGGGGATACCGGAAGCACCGTGGAGTACGAGTGGAATACCAATCGCTTGTGAGATAGCTTCCATTTCCGTGAAGCCGAGCTTCGGTTCACCGATATATTTACCGTGGACGGAGCCAAGTGCAGCGGCGAGGGCATCAATACCTGTTTCCTCAACGATGCGTTTACACTCGTCTAGATCGGCATATTGGATACCGCCGACTAGTCCATCCTCAATACCACCAACTGTTCCAACTTCCGCTTCAACAGAGATTCCATGAGGAGCGGCGTAATTCACAACCTGACGAGTTTGTTCAATATTTTGCTCAATGGGACCGTGTGAGCCGTCGAACATAACGGATGTAAAACCTGCATCAATTGCGCGCAGACAGCTTTCGACGGACTTGCCGTGATCCAGATGGAGCGCTACAGGGACAGTGATGCCCTTTTCTTCGACTAATACACGTACTAATGTGGCAATCGTGCGGTAGCCGCCGAGAAAGTCAATAAGTCGATCGGAGGCAGCGACAATAACCGGTGCCTGTTCCGATTGCGCCGCATCGAGTATCGCATGCACCCACGATAATCCATTCACATTAAACTGCCCAACTGCATATTGCTCCTGCCTTGCCTGTTGCAGCATTTCCTTCATGGATACTAAAGCCATGCGGTCGCCTCCTATTATACAGATCAGGCGCCGGTAAGTTGCACCGCGCGCCCTGCTGTTCATTATGCTTCTGTCATTTCCTTGCCCAGTTCTAGCTTCTTCTATAGAAGAAACACATTGGAAGCGATGACGTGCAGTCACTAGCTTATCATTCTATCGCGTGGGCTACTCGTGTTTCAATCCGATCATCTGCTGCTCCATTATGTGATGGCTCCATTATGAACTTGGCCGCTTTATCTGGTTACACGAGAATATACTTGAACGAGCATACTTAATACTGTCTCGCTTTTTCGAGCATCTCCTGCTTGCTTGCATGGGCAGCGCGGACACCTTCTTGCTCAGATACAGCTGCTACGCCTACATGCCACCAGCTCTCATAGCCATCGGTCATCGTCTTCGGCAGTACTTTCATCTCGATCAATGTGCAGCCGTTATGACCTTTCGCATCTTCAAGTGCGGCACGAATCTCGGCTGGCGTATTCGCACGATATACCTTCGCTCCGTAGCCTTCAGCCACTTTGGCATAGTCGATATTCATAATCTGATTGTTTGTGTCACGGAACTCACAGTAGAAGCTACCGCCGCCATTGCCCATTTGTAGATTGTTAATACAGCCAAAGCCAGAATTATCGAACAGTAAAATATTGATTTTGTGATTGTACTGCATCGCGGTAATCAGCTCAGAGTGTAGCATCAGGAAGCTACCGTCTCCAACGAGTGCATACACTTCGCGGTCTGGATGTGCAATCTTCGCACCCAGTGCACCGGCGATCTCGTATCCCATACAGGAATAACCATATTCCAGATGATACGTATTCGGTACATCCGCTTGCCACATTCGCTGCATGTCACCAGGCAGGGAGCCTGCTGCTGCAATCACGATTCCATCCTCCGCTACAGCTTCATTCACAATTGCCAGTGCAGTCGTCTGCGCCAGCTCTGTTCCGAGCGCATCGGCATATTCATTTAATAGATCCTGAGTAAAATGTCCCTTGATCTCAGGATCGAAGCCTTCACGCTGGAAGCTGATTGTAGCAAGACGCTGACGTTCAGTCTCCCATTCCTGTCTGAATGCAGCAATCTGTCCGCCCCACTGACTCTCATAACCAGTCAGACGTTCTTGCAGTCGCTGAATCGCCTGCTTCGCATCCGCCACAACGGTCACTGCATCCAGCTTATACGCCTGCATACGGCTCACATTGATGTTCACGAAGCGAGTATTGTCAGGATCAAATGCCGTTTTGGATGAAGTGGCAAAGTCCGTATACCGTGTACCCACACCAATAATCAGATCGGCTTCGCGTGCCGCCTTGTTGGCAGCTAAGGTTCCGGTCACACCCAGTCCACCCAGATTATGCGGGAAGCTGTATTCGACGGTTGATTTCCCTGCTTGCGTTTCTACGAGTGGAATCCCATACGTTTCTGAAAAACGAATCAATTCCTCGCGTGCACCAGAATACTTGGCACCGCCGCCAACAACAATAATTGGCTTTTTGCTACTACGAATCTGCTGTTCCGCGGCTGCTAGCTCGCGCTCTAAGGGCTCCAAACGATCTAGATAGTGAACACGTTTTTGGAAAAAGACTTCATCATAGTCGTACGCTTCGCCTTCGGTATCCTGACAGATGCAGATCGTGACTGGGCCGCCCTTCGCTGGATCGGTTAGCACTTCAAAGGCTCGAATCAGACTGCTCATCAGCTGCTCGGGACGCGTAATCCGATCCCAGTAACGTGACACTGGCTTAAGCGCATCGTTCGTCGTTACCGCTGGACTGTAGTCCTGTTCAATCTGCTGGAGTACCGGGTCAGGCTGTCGACTGGCAAAGGTATCGGCTGGCAGTAACAACACTGGAATATTATTGGCGAGCGCGGTACCTGCTGCGGTGACGAGATTGGCAGAGCCTGGACCGGAAGAAGAAGTGACCGCGAAGATTTTGCGACGCAGCTTTTCCTTGCTGTATGCTACCGCGGCGTGCGCCATGCCCTGTTCATTTTTGCCCTGGAATATTTTCAGATGACCGGGATCTTGCTCTAAGGCTTGACCGATCCCGAGTACATTCCCGTGACCAAACACGCTAAAAATCCCTTCGACAAATGGCGTTTGTACACCATCGACTTCAATATATTGTTGATTCAAAAAGCGGATTAGCGCCTGTGCGGTCGTAAGTCTAATTTTATTTCCCATTCGGAGTCTCCACCTTTGGTTCAAATGTATGTGCTAATCAGGACGGAATCACATCACAGGTTGCTGTGCGATCAATGTTTCAATATCGTCCACCGTTGGCATCGCATCAGAGGAGCTGTGCTTACTGACTACGATTGAAGCGGCAGCGCTTCCATATTGCAGCGCCGTACCGATATCCTTGCCACGAATCGTTGCGTATAAGAAGGCTGCGGCATACGAATCACCAGCACCGAATGTTTTGAGGACTTTAGTTTTGTAGGCTTGTCCACGGTACGTCTCACCTGTATTGGTATAAGCAAAGGAGCCTTCTACTCCATGCTTGATCACGACCAGACTTGCGCCTGCGGCGAACAATGTCGATGTCGTTTCCTCATTAGAGCCACCAACGCGATTCTCCATCACATCGTATTCATCCCGTGTACCGATCACGATATCGCACTGCGCGGCAACGAGTGAATAATAAACGGCTGTCTCTGCAGGCGATGTCCAGGTGTATGGACGATAGTCCAGCTCAAACGCGATCTTCACACCATGACGACGTGCGTAATGAATTGCTTGTAGCGCGGCTTCACGAGAAGGACTTTGTGCAAGTGCTGTACCAGAAATGAGCAGCACCCCCGCATCACGAATATAACTTTCGTCGATTTCCTCTGGACGTAAGTACAGATCCGCTACCTGGTCGCGATACATCAGAATACTGCATTCTTCGGGGCTCTTAATCTCAGTAAACGCAAGTCCAGTCTTATGCCCTTCTGTATCTACAACAAAATGTCCCGCATCCACACCCGCACGCTCCATATAGCTGCGAATGAATCGTCCATGCTGGTCATCCGCGATTTTACCAATAAATCCGGTTTGCAGTCCCAGACGTGCCGCACCGATCGCAATATTGGCAGGCGATCCACCTACATATTTAGAAAAGGTCATCGTTTCTTCCATCGGTCGGTTGTATTCTACCGCATTCAGATCAATACAGGCCCGTCCTAAAGTCACCAGTTCAAAACGTGGCTTGCTGCTTGATGTATCCGTCATTTGCTTCAACGCTCCTTTGTCGATTGGCGATTATTCAAGCGAATAGCGGTGCTATGGCTGTTTAGCCTCACCAGCACCGCATTCCCTTCCAGCTCAGTCGCGATTCAGAATCCACTCATGATCCGGTTCATTATAAAATTTCCATACACGCTTTGGTCCTGCCATCACGTTCAAATAATACGATGTATACCCATCCGGTACACCGACTGGATGATAACCGGCAGGCACGATCACGACATTGCGATGCTCGACCGCCATCGTCTCGTCAATACTACGATCATCCGTATACACACGTTGGAATACAAAGCCTTGTTTAGGTGCCAGCTCGTGATAATACGTTTCTTCTAATAAAGACTCCTCTGGCAACAGATCGCGATCATGCTTATGTGGAGGATAACTGGAAAAGTTACCACCTTCCGTATACACTTCTACGACCAGCAGACTGCTTGCTGACGGATCGGTATCCGGTAAAATATCATGTACCATTCGCTGGTTATTGTATTTACCACGATGTACCACGCCTACTCCTGACGCTGGCAGCAGCTTCGTCGGTAGCGACTCAAGCGATGGAGAGTAGCATAATGCAACCGTAGCCGGAGTCACCGCTTCGACGGTAAAGGAAGCTCCACCAGATACGAATACGCTATCGGTTGGCTTTTTCTCAAATACACTTTCGCGTGTACCGATATTCTCGAATACATGCTCGCCTTCGCTTACGGTGATCTTGCCCGTTAATGCGACAATGCAGCACTCGTCTTGCTGGAGTGTCTGTTCATATACTGCACCGACAGCAAGGTCGATCAGCTTGAAGCCTACATATTCTAGCGGCGAATCTGTGGTCAACACTTCTTGAATAAGTGTGATGCCCTCGCCGATGGATTGTGATTGTGGTTTGCGCAGCAGATGACTGGTCACTTCGGTTCCTCCTGTATCGTTCCCGTAGGATTATTGAAAATCAGGTTCTGGGTAACGTGCGGTTACTACCTTTTTACGAGTATAGAAGTCTACGCTGTCTTTACCATTGGCATGCAGTGTTCCGTAGAATGAAGATTTCCAACCAGAGAATGGGAAGAACGCCATTGGTGCAGGTACACCCAGGTTAATACCGAGCATACCGGCATCAATATTTTCACGGAAGTAGCGGATTGCACTCGCATTCGATGTGAACAAACAAGCACCGTTCGCAAATTCAGACTGGTTGGCAATCTCAATCGCTTCTTTTAGATTCTTCACGCGGATGACGGATAATACCGGTGCAAAAATCTCATCACGCCAGATCGTCATATCCGGTGTTACGCCTTCAAAGATCGTTGGGCCGATAAAATAGCCATCATCAGACATACGCTCACGTCCATCCAGCAGTAAGCTTGCTCCTTCTTCGATCCCTTTTTCGATATATTGTACGGTACGCTTCTTATTGTCTTCACGAATGACCGGGCCGAGGAATACGCCATCATCCAGACCGTTACCAATCTGCACCTGGATGGATTTTTCCTTAAGACGTGCGATAAATTCATCTGCGATGCCTTCTTCTACCGTTACAACCGCACATGCCATACAGCGCTCACCGGCAGAACCGAAGGCTGCAGACACGACATTGGTCAGTGTATCTTCCATATGGGCATCGTTCAGTACGATTGTGTGGTTTTTTGCACCCGTTAGGGCTTGCACACGTTTCAGGTTTTCGCTACCTTTTTTGAATACATATTCGCCGACAGGCTTGGAGCCGACAAACGAGATCGCTTTAATTTCTGGATGCTCCAAAATGCCGTTTACGACATCATGCGCGCCATATACGATATTGAACACGCCGTCTGGCAAGCCAGCTTCGGTAAACAGCTCCGCCAGCTTCTCGGTTAGCAGCGGTGTACGCTCAGATGGCTTGAGGATAAAAGTATTCCCGAGCGCAATCGCCATTGGGAACATCCAGCATGGCACCATCATCGGGAAGTTGAACGGTGCAATCCCACCAACAACGCCAATCGGATAACGATAGTTCGCCGCTTCGACGTCCGTTGCGATCGACGCAAGTGAATCGCCCATCATCAGTGTTGGTGCGCCCGCAGCAAACTCGACATTTTCGATACCACGTCCAACCTCGCCAAGTGCTTCCGTCAGGTTTTTACCGTTCTCTATTGTAATCAGACGCGCTAATTCCTCGCGGTGCTGACTGAGCAATTGCTGAAAGTTAAACAGAATACGTGCACGCCGTGGCACAGCGACCTGCTTCCACTTCTCAAATGCCGCTTTGGCTACGTCGGCAGCATACTCCATATCTTCGCGGGTCGAGATGGGAACCTGGCAAATCAATTCCTTTGTCGCCGGATTGTAAACGTCTTCATATACGGTGGTGTTACTCTCTACCCATTTGCCGCCGATATAGTTTTTCAGCTTTCTCGCCGTGCCTGTCAGTGTGCTCATACTTCCTGGCTCCTCTCAACATTGCAAATTTGAAATGATAGTGGCGCATTCACTGCACCAGCTTCACGAATCATCATTTGGTTATATTTTGGTTATATTCGTATGATATATAATAAACATTTTAACGTCAACCCTGTTCTGTGTGTAAAGCATGGTGATCGCTTGCTTTATTTATGAAAAACGCTGAAAAACATTGATTTATCAGTAAAAATTGAAGTCATATCTGTTCAAAAATAGCACTGTTTTTCATAAAATCATCGTTTTCTTTGACAATAACGAACCAATTCATTCATATTTTTAATCACATATTGATTATATTTTGGTTATATTTTATATTATATGCATCATAACTTATAGGAGAATGTGTATGAAGGCGAGACGACTACAGGATATTGAGGCTTACATCCACGCCCGGAAAAATGTAACATTGGATGAGCTATGCATCCATTTTGATGTATCCAAAAACACGATTCGCCGCGATATTAATCAGATCGTTAGCAAGGGCGCGATCGAAAAGGTATACGGCGGGGTAACTTCAACGAGTGAACTGATTCCATTTGAAAATCGAACGACCCGCAACCAGAGTAAAAAGAATGATATTGCCCGGTTGGCGGCTTCGTATATTGAAGAGGATGATCTGATCTATATTGATTCGGGTACAACGACGCGCAATATCGCGGAGCATTTGAATCCTGAACTGACGCTTACTATTCTGACAAACAGCCTGGATGTGATTAACTCGGTCGCGGATATGCCGAATGTGAGCTTGCTGGTGATCGGCAATACGTACAAGGCAAATACGCGCTCCTTTGTCGGGATGGATAATCCACTGTCTCTGCAAAAGTATAATGTGAATAAGGCATTTATGGCGGCGACGGGTGTGAGTATTACACACGGGCTGACAAATTCGGATCTGCTGGAGTATGAGATTAAAAAGGCAATTGCGAGTAAGGCGCAGAAGTTAATTGCCTTGGCGGACAGTAGTAAGTTTGGCAAGTCAACGCTGCTGACGTATGCGGCGCTAGCAGATGTGAATGTGTTGATTTCGTCGGAGCAGCCGGATGAGGAGTATGCTGGGTTTTGTTCGCGGCATGGGATTGAGCTTCGGTATTCGTAAGGTATGTTCGCACGTATGCTAGTGGTGGCTGGGCTTGCATCAACCACTTCGAAAAGGAATAAGGGAACGTCCTCGGGTGGAGCCCAGGAATCTACGGAGTAGGAGTATATTGTAGATTCCCGGGCTCCAAAGCGTGTTTATAACGCCAAACACTAGTACTCGTCCTTTTCCCTTATTTCCTTTTCTCCGTTCTGTGCTGATTGCATACTTGCTGTGTAGCTAAAAAATTAAATACATACCATATCAAGAAAAGTTAGAGAGAATAGGAAGCACTTGTAGTTTTAACAACTATCATCGTTTTCAGAACTGTTTATAACGTATTGCTTGAATCCAACGTTTAATTCATCCTATTTTAAATGAGGATTTCAGAAATTTGATCTATACAAGTCGTATATACAGCCACACAATAGGTGTAGTAAAACAGAGCTTACAGCGAAAAAACCTGTTTGAGTTATGGGATAATCCACTTCTCAAACAGGTTTTTTTCTATTTTGTACTTTTATATATAGAGTTCGTTATCCATCAGCACACAGGACACCACAAAACTGTACGGTTATACAAGCTCCCTTACACCGTGCCTAGAGCTACGCCACCATAAAATTCGGGTTTAGCGTCGAGTTCGATGGCTTCCTCTTGACCAGATTCTTGGGCGCGGACGCAGGCGTCGGCGGTTACGGCTGCAACATAGCCGTCCCATGATGTTGGGCCTTGTAGGTCGCGATTTTGGTTAATGCAGTCGATGAAGTCTTGTAGTTCACGGTCATAGGAGTCGATAAAGCGATCTTTCCAGTCCATCAGCAGGTTCATACCAAGCTGGGCATCTTTACGGTAGGTGATGCCTGCGACTTCTGGTAAGCGCACGATGCCTTCTTCGCCGATGATTTCGCACTGGATATCGTAGCCGTATTTACAGTTGACGAAGATCTCTGTTGTGATCAAAATACCACCGCGTGTCTCCAAGGTGATCACCTGTGGATCGCGCAGATGTGGCAGGGCATTGCGTGTCTTTTTCGGGAAAGCGACGCGTGCGGATACATAATCGTCATTGACGAGCCAGTGCAGTACATCAATCTCATGGATAAAGGTGTCGGTCACTGCCATGTCGGTAGTGTACAGATCTGCGGAAGAAGGGTTCCGGTGTGCACAGCGAATCATGAGCGGCTCACCGATGAACCCCTGATCTACTGCTTCTTTGAGCTGGATATAGCCACTATCATAACGACGCATAAAGCCGACCTGAACGAGCTTTTTACCATGCTTGATCTCTGCTTCAACGATCTCGCGGCAGCCTGCGGCTGTAGTAGCGAGCGGCTTTTCGCAAAATACGTATTTGCCTGCAGCGATACCAGCCAGTACACTTTGCTGGTGTGCAGGACCCCAGCTTGCGACGAGAATCGCATCTACTTCTGGGGCAGCGATCAGGGACAGATCGTCAGGATAAATGGTCGCGCCCGTCAAACCATAGCTTTCAATAGCGAGCGCAGCTGCGTCCTGATTGACGTCGGTGACTGCGACAATCTCAGCTCCGCTCAAGTTGCATGTGATACGGCGAATATGATCGCGACCGATCGCGCCTGTTCCGATAACTCCAATACGTAATGTCATTATGCCAGCCTCCCTGATTTGGATAACAGTTGTTCGTTAATATATCGACGTGCGATCAGCGCATATTCGAGCGGATGTGCCACATCCGGGTCTTGCTCAGCTTCAATGACAATCCAGCCATTATATCCATGCTCGATCAAAAAGTCATAGGCTTCACTAAAATCAATACAGCCATCCCCTGGAACGGTGAACATGCCATTCAAAAAGCAATCACGGAACGATCTGCCCTGCTCACGACAGTCGGCTAATACTTGCAGACGTGCATCCTTAAAATGTACATGACGAATCCGGTCGATATGTTGGCGCAGTATACTCATATATTCGCCATCCGATACATAGATATGCCCGGTGTCATACAGTAAATGTACATGATTCGCATCTGTTCCCGCCATCAAACGATCCACTTCTGCAGCGGTCTGTACACCTGTACCCATATGATGATGATAGACGAGTGTGAGTCCGTGCTCTTCGGCAACTTTACCGAGTTCATTCAGACCGTTACAGAGCACATCCCATTCTTCATCGCTAAAATAGGGCTTTTTCGCAAACACATCATGGTCTAAGCCTTGCACACTATAGGTCTGCTCCGAAATGACAATCACACTGGCTTCCACATCCTGCAAGTACACACATTGCGCACGAAAATCAGGCAGCACCTCATCCAGCCCGTCTCGGATCAAATAGCTGCTGAACCATTGACCCGCAATACGCAGATTGCGCAGCTTCAGCTCTCGCTTCAAAATGTCTGCGGTTGGGAAGAATCCCCCCACTTCTGTTCCTTCAAAGCCAGCAACCACAATATCGCTAAGCAGATGCGATAACGTATTACCTGCCCCAATTTCAGGCACATCATCATTACGCCAGCCAATTGGCGCAATTCCCCAATGAATGCTCGGTGTTGTCATGTACGTCCCCCTTGCTCTTTATCGAAGTGAGATTATTTTGTGGTGATATGATGATTAACTTTTGATTATAATATGATTAAATATTATTACTAAAAGCGCTTACAGTCAATTGCATTTTATATTTCTCAAACGCGCGCTAGCCATGTCTATTTATCCAAAGCAAAAAGACCGCTCTGTTGATCACCATAGAGCGGTCTTCGCGTATAAGATTACCATAGTACTGACAATCTGAAGGATAAGCTGGGATAAGGATTTACCCTAATTGCTCTCCAGTTAAGAACAAGTACCCAATCAAGAACAGATTCAATGCTACGATCACACCTGTAGCTATCCATGCCAGCCACTTGGTTGCATGGGAGTTGGCAAAGCTACCCATTTTCCGTTTATCACTGGTGAATCGTACAAGCGGAATAATCGCAAATGGCAATTGCAGACTGAGTACAACCTGACTCCATAGCAGTAAGTTGCCTGTTCCACTTGATCCGTATAACCAGGTCACAATGAATGCAGGCACAACAGCCAGTAGACGCGTAATTACTCGGCGTAATACAGGCGAGATGCGCAAGCGGACAAACCCTTCCATCACAATCTGTCCTGCCAGTGTCCCCGTAATGGTCGAGTTCTGACCCGAAGCGAGCAGTGCAACTGCGAATAATGTACTCGCAATACCCACACCCACGCTTGGACTGAGCAGCTCATATGCCGCTTCAATCTCTGTCACTTGCAGTCCACTGCCATAAAATGCTGCCGCGCCGAGAATCAGAATCGCGGAGTTAATCATAAATGCCACGGTTAGCGATACGACCGAATCGAGGCTTGCGAATTTGACCGCCTCTTTCTTACCTTCCAGTGTGCGTTTGTATTGACGGGACTGAATGATCGACGAGTGCAAATACAGATTATGCGGCATTACCGTTGCGCCGAGAATACCGAGTGCGACGAACAGCATGGAAGAGTTCGTTACCACTTCCAGCTTAGGTATATACCCACCAAATAGTGCTGCCACATCTGGACGCGCAGCGACCATTTCAAAGCCGAAAATCACGAAGATTGTAGCCATCAGCACAATAACAATCGACTCGATAATACGGAATCCCTTTTTCTGTAGCAGCAATAATAGCAATACGTCAAAGGTTGTAATCAAAATCCCCCATAATAGCGGAATGCCAAATAATAGATTCAGTGCAATCGCTGATCCGATCACTTCTGCCAGATCGGTAGCGATAATCGCAAGCTCTGTCAGTATCCATAAAAACACCGCAGTCTTTGGCCCAGTGGCGTCACGGGTCGCCTGTGCCAGATCTTTGCCAGTAACGATGCCAAGCTTAGCGGCAAGCGTCTGTAGTAACATCGCAACCAGACTTGAGATCAGCACGACAGATAGCAGCGTATAGCCAAATCGCGATCCGCCTGCGATTGAGGTTGCCCAGTTCCCCGGATCTACATAACCGACGGCGACAAGTGCACCCGGTCCAGCAAAGGCAAAAAATTTACGCCAGAATCCAGCATTATGCGGAATTTTAACGGTATTGTTCACTTCTTCTAAACTGATGGATGAGCTACTACGTAGCCAGCCACCCTTTTTCAATTCGTTTGTTGGTTCCAGTTCGATGTTGGAATTCATTCTCTCTCCCTCACTTCAATCTATAAAATATATAGGTTCGATCTATGTCGAGTCATAGACATATGTTGCATCAAAATATACATAAAATTCTTCCTGCTCATATTTTGCCTTAGGGAAACTTATTTGTCAACGGGTAATTTTTATGGCGGTTGGCAAGTTAGAGAGACAAAAAAGACGCTTCCTCCGCTCGGATTCACCCGACGAGAAAGCGCCTCTGTTGCTGTTGCTGTTGCTGTTGCTGTTGCTGTTGCTGTTGCTGTTGCTGTTGCTGTTGCTGTTGCTGTTGCTGTCAAATGGTATCGTAGCAGGCAGAGAGGTCAATCCCAGTCATCGCGACTGGCGATGTTACTGCAACCCTCTGCTCTACCACTATGGACGTCTATTTCAACCGAGCGCCTTAGCAATGCTGTAATCTTCTACAGGTACTTCCGTCGGCTCACCTGCTACAAGCTGTGCGAGCAAATAGCCGATATAAGGCCCCATCGTTAGCCCTGACGCTCCTAATCCGTTCGCTATAAATAAACCGTTCCAACCAGGCATACTACCAAACACTGGCAAAAAGTCCGCTGTAAACGGTCGGAAGCCAACTCGCATTTCAGTAAATGTACTCTGGGCTAACTGCGGCGCTAGCTCCAATCCTTTATTTAACACTTCCTGCATTCCGCCTGGCGTTACCCGTGTGTCGTATCCATCCACATCATTTTCATGTGTCGCGCCGATTACGAGCCGTTGGCCTTCAAAAGCGAGTAGATATTGATCCGTCGGCGGGATCACCACAGGCCATTTCCCCGTATCCTCGGTCGTTTCTAATTGAAGGTGCATGATTTGTGCTTTTTGATAATGCATCTGAAATGGAATCTCAAGCTTGCCCAGTACATCGGCTGCCCATGCGCCTGCGCATACGATCGTCTCATCGGCTGTATAGGTCTTGCCATTTACCTGTACCCCCGTTACGCGAGACGCATCGCTTTGCAGTTCTGCTTCGCCATGAATGATCTGCGCACCTTGACGTACCGCAGCGCGCAGTAGTGCGTCTCGTAGCAAGCGCCCGTCGATCCGTGCTGCGCCGCTCACATGAACTGCCTCATAACCGCGGTCTAATAACGGGAAGCGATGTTGCACTTCGTCTTCATTAAGTAATGTAATTTCGCCAATCTCTGGAGCGGCCTCCAAGCGCTTAAGTGCACGCTTTTGCATGGCGAGTATTTTGTCATGATCTCGGTGTAAACTGAGCGCACCGACACGTGCATAGCCTGTTTCCTCTTCTCCCTGCTGAGCTAGCTCACTGATCAAACCGGGATAAAAGCGCGCGCCACCGCTCGCCAGTCGATACCAGGACTGATTGCGTCGTTGTGACAACCATGGGCAAATGATACCCGCAGCGGCATCGGTCGCCTGTCCTTCATGTTTTCGATCTATAATAAGCACATTCGCATCCATTTTGCTTAAATGATACGCCGCCGAAGCGCCCAGAATGCCGCCGCCGACAACAATATATGTTTTCCTCATTTCTATGTTCCTCTCCTGACTTTAACCTGTTTTGAAAAGAGCTCGATCGTCTGTCGCTTATACTAGAGCTTCTTATTTGATTTTAATTATACAGTATATAGTCATTGCTTCGTCGATGGTGGGCGTTACATTAGAAGTCATCTGTTCATTTAGGAAGTGTTCGCAAACCTGGTGAGAAGACTCATCGACCACTACGGGAAGGAATAAAGCATTGTCCTCGCGTTCAAAAACCCTTTTTCATTTCCAACATTCGGCACTATAAACGCTGGGACACACAAGCGACAAATAGCTAAGCTACACTATATTTATTCACAGCAAGCTACCGAGATGTGCTCCCTGGTTGCCTCTCCGCTGCCCATCCTATAATCGGGCTGCCATTGTATGATCTATGGCAAGATTGCTACTGAATCCATATTCCATAGTTAAAGAGGGATTGCGATGACGATAAAAGAACTGTCTACCAAACTACGTATGCACAATTTGCCTGTTCTGCTGCAAATGGTTTTGAATATATGTCTGATCGGAATGGCACTTGTGCTCAGCGTGCTACTGATTTATGAAACCTGGTCGATTTTCTCGCTTATTTTTTTATCCACTAATTCATCAGATACTACGGTTAGCTATTACCAGTTCACCGATGAACTGCTTGTCTTCTTTTTGTACTTTGAGTTTCTGGCGTTAATTATCAAGTATTTTGAAGCTAACTTTCACTTCCCGCTTCGGTACTTCATTTACATCGGGATTACGGCGATCATTCGGCTAATCATTGTCGATCATGATGATGCGATGCATACCCTTGGCTGGTCACTTGCGATTGTCGTACTGGTGGGAGCGTTGTTTTTATCTAATCTACGGCAAACGAAGGAAAGTCACTGAACCGTTCTCTTGCGTATAAATATGTCACATAGAAAAGGAGCACCAGAACATTCCTCTGGTGCTCCTTTTATGTATCAGGCTCGCTGGGATTGCACACGATTACGCAGTGGCTCCAGCAGTAGCTTTCCATTCCCATCCAAAATAGAGCAGCCTACTGTATCCCCATCTCGAATCACGACAGCTCCTGGCGTTCCGGTCATAATAATATCGCCTGGCAGAAGCGTCATCACCTGTGACAAGAAAGACACGATATACCATGGACGAAACTTCATATAATATGTGCGGCTCTGATGAACTAATTCTTCTTGACGATGCGTCTGTACAGTCAGCTCTAATATATCCTTCACTTCATCCAGCGTCACCAGCTGTGATCCCAGGCTGAAAAAGGTATCAAAGCTTTTCGCACGTGCCAGAAAGCGTGGATGACGGGCATGAATATCCGCCGCCGTCACATCCAGAGTTGCGGTCAATCCAGCTACATAATTCGGTGCTTCCACTTCTGTTACATCGCGGCACGTTTGACCGATAATAAGTGCCAGCTCGCCTTCGGCTGTAACCTGCTCTGATTGTGGTGGCAACATAATCGCATCTTCCGGCCCAATGATCGTCGTATCCGGCTTCATAAAGCTGACAGGCTCTTCCTCCACATCCGCTGCGGCAAGTTCAGCTTCGTCTTTAACATAGTTCATGCCGATCCCCCAGATTTTGCGAGGCTGACGGTATAAAGGCGCATAAACGATCTCGTCTGCGGATAAAGCGGTGAGCTGATCTAATTGTTGCTGGTAGGCAGATGTGCGGAAGTGCTGGGATAATTCAGCAAGCTGCGCGCTGGTAACCAGTGTGAACATATCGGTAGACCACTGCGTACCGAACGCTTGATTCAGATCTTCCATTAGTATGTATCGCTCAGCCTGCTCTTGCTCATATACCAGAGCTACCTGCTCCCGACCACGAGCATGCAATGTCGCTAGCTTCATCTTCATGTCCTCCTGTGGATGCGCATATGCACAGCATAGCGTTCTCGTTTATTTAATAAATAGATGTAACAATCTCCATGTTAGTCATTCGTAATAAGAAGGAATAGTCGTGCTTCTGCTTGCGTTTTTATGCGAAATTTAAATTATTATAGTACAGCCTTATTCTACAAATATACTGTTCTCACGCATTCCCGATATACAGCATGACTCAAGCTCGATTCTTCGTGCATGATGACAGTAGAATTGTAATTTATTAGCTGGCATCAATTACAAACGGAACAGCTCTTCCATGCAAGTCGACATCACAACCAAGTAAATACAAGTTCCATTTCATCCGATACCTATAGCATTTATTCGCAAAAAGCGGCTTGTCTCTTCCAGACAGTCGCTATTTTTGTGTTCTTATTTTCGTCCAGTGGTTAAAAGGTGTACAATGGAATCCATAACGTTTCAAGCGATCACAATCGTCTTGTATGGATCATTGTATGATCATCTGAGGAGGAAATAGACCATGACTAACTATGCTACATATTTTAAAGAGAACCGCGAGCAACAGCTTGCTGATCTGAAAGAATGGTTGTCCATTCCGAGTATTTCTGCACTCTCTGAGCACAAGCCAGATATGCTGCGTGCTGCCGAGTGGCTCGCTAGCCAGCTCACGGCTGCAGGTCTGGAAAATGTGAAAATCAATCCAACTGACGGACATCCGATCGTAACAGCGGATCATTTGCACGCACCAGGCAAACCGACCATTCTCGTCTACGGTCACTATGATGTACAGCCGGTTGATCCGCTGCATCTGTGGGAGTCCCCTCCATTTGAACCGGAAGTACGCGGCGACAAGCTGTTCGCTCGCGGTGCAACCGATGATAAAGGTCAAGTCTACCTTCATGTGAAGGCAGTCGAAGCGATTCTCAAGCAAGAAGGCAAATTGCCTGTGAACATCAAGTTCTGCATCGAAGGGGAAGAGGAGATTTCCAGCGCACATCTACCTGCTTTCCTGGAAGAAAATCGCGATTATCTCGCTTCCGATGCGGTACTTGTATCGGATACTTCGTTACTCGAACGCGGCAAGCCAGCGATCAGCACTGGTCTGCGCGGTCTGTGCTCACTGGAAGTTTCGATCCAAACAGCCAATACCGATCTGCACTCCGGTTCCTTTGGCGGTGGTGTACCGAATGCACTGCATGCCATGGTTGAACTGTTAGCTACACTGCATGATCGTGATGGCAAAGTGCTCGTCGAAGGCTTCTACGATGATGTATTGCCACTGTCTGATGAGATGCGTGCTGAATTCCAAAAGCAAGGCTTTAACGAGCAAAAGCTACAACAGGATCTAGAACTGACTGCACTGCACGGCGAAGAAGGCTATTCGTTCGTTGAGCGCGTAGGCGCACGTCCAACACTGGAACTGAACGGCGTATACGGCGGCTTCCAGGGCGAAGGTAGCAAAACGGTTATTCCTAAAGAAGCTCATGCCAAAATCACTTGCCGCCTCGTGGCTGACCAGAATCCACAGGATGTACTGGATAAAATCATCACTCACCTGGAGGCTGTTAAGCCAAACGGCGCTAAGCTGACCATCAAACCAGGCGAGAAAGCACGTGCCTTCAATATTGATCCATCGGCAGAGCTGCTGCAAAAAGCGGCGGATGCGTACACTGCAGTCTATGGCACGCGCGCCTTGTTCACCAAAGATGGTGGCTCGATCCCAATCGTGGAAGAATTCTCCCGCGTAATCGCACCAACTGTTGTTCTGATGGGCTTCGGCTTGCCAGATGAAAATCTACACGCACCAAATGAACATTTCAATCTGGAAAACTTCGACAAAGGTCTGCTCACCATCGTTGAGTTCTTGAACAGCCTTGACTAAACAGCAAGCATAATCAAAGAGCCTTCCAACCCATATATCATGGCGTGGAAGGCTCTTTCTCATTCATATAATCTATTCATTCTTTAAATATCTAAATATCAGTCACTAAATTTGAGTTAAACCGAAGCTTCTTCTGTACCTTTTGCCTCAGCTACACGCTCCCGATGTGCTACAATCGCAGTCCGAATACGATTCAGCGCTTCTTCTAGCAACTGACGCGAGCACGCTACATTCATACGCATCCGACCTTCTCCTGCTGTACCAAATGCGCGACCATCGTTCAGCGCGACCTTCGCTTCATGTAGTAGGAAATGTACCAGATCTCCCTGCTCCAACCCGAGACGGCTAAAGTCGATCCAGAGTAAATACGTCGCTTCCGGCATCCATACCGACAACTCTGGCAAATGCTCTGCGATATACTGCTGCACATATTCCATATTACTACGGGTATATGCCATGCACTGCTCCAGCCATTCTTGCCCACCCTCATATGCCGCCTGCGTAGCTACGACGCCAAACTGACTAATGTGACCTGTACCGAATTTGTTCACCTGTAGTGCGAATGCATCGCGAAGCTCTTGATTCGGAATAATAATATTGGATGTGTTCAATCCGGCAATGTTAAACGTTTTGCTTGGCGCGGTACAAATAATGCTGCGATTGCGCGCACGCTCTGACAGCATCGCAAACGGAATATGCGGCTCCGAACCGTACACCAGATCACCATGAATCTCATCCGAAACGACAAGTACATCATGCTTCGCACAAAGCTCTTCCAGACGCTCTAACTCATCACGCGTCCATACCCGACCTACTGGATTATGCGGGCTACACAGAATCAGCATCTTAATATCGCCATCCTGCAGCGTACTTTCCAAATGCTCCAAATCCATCGTATAACGTCCATCGTCATGACGCTTGAGCGGATTCTCAACCACCTCGCGACCATGCCCGGTAATCACACTATAAAAAGGAGGATAGACTGGCGTCTGAATCATCACACGATCTCCCGGCTCTGTAAATGTATGCACCGCAAAATTCAGCGATGCAACCACACCCGGCGTGAACACAACCCAATCCTTTTCAATCTCCCAACCATGCTTCTTACGCATCCAGCTCTGTATAGCCTCGTAATAGGCATCCGACTGAAACGAATAACCAATGACGCCATGCTCTGCACTCTTTTTCAGCGCATCCTGCACCGGCTGTGGAATAGCAAAATCCATATCCGCCACCCATAACGGTAACGCTTCCTCCGTACCAAACAAAAGCTGTAGCTTATCCCACTTCTCCGAATTCGTCCCCATCCGCTGCGGCGGATGATCAAACTGTGCAGTATAATCCATTCTCAACATCCTCTCCACTTCACGCATGTTATCCAGCACCATCGCCTTCCAACACCCATGTTCTATTATCTATTCATTACCATGTCACAGACAACGATCCCACCTGGCAAGCAACGAGAGCGGAGCTGAACAAGAACAAAACATGAGCTTCCAACACTCACTCATCCAACCCCGCACCTCACAGCATACAGATAAACATCACCCGCACACCTCCGCTTAATCCCAAAATGAAATCAAGATTACCTTCATCATAACATGTTTACTCCCCCAAGCAACCCGCTTCATTCCGGTAGGAATAGTCAATTTCTTCCCTAATCAAAGCTTGTTTGCACCACTCTTCATCAACAAACCACTCCCTCCCATAATAAATCCACAACAAAAAAACCTCTCGCCCCCATCAGGAACAAAAGGTTTTTCACAAACTTCGGAACTTGAGGTCTTGAGGTCTTGAGGTCTTGAGGTCTTGAGGTCTTAAAAGCTTTTAAGATCTCCCTTACCAATGCAATCTATGGCTGCAAGTAGCACTGAACGGAGGGAAGGAAATAAGGGAAAAGGACGACTTTGGAGCCCAGGAATCTACATTTGACTACCCATTCGTAGATTCCTGGGCTCCACCTGAGGACGTTCCCTTATTCCTTCCCGCAGTGGTGTAACTCCCAAGCCACCCTTAGATCAGGTCGAGTATTTCGTCCACCTGCTCTAGCCGATAATCCGCATCCTGCGAATGCAATCCCGCATCACCAACCGCCGCCACATTCATCCCGCCAGCAATCGCTGCCTGTACACCCGCTTCCGCATCCTCGACAACCAGACATGCCTCTGGCGGAACGCCCAGCTTAGAAGCCGCCAGCAGAAATACTTCCGGATCAGGCTTGCTATGCGTAATATCATTCCCATCCGCAATCGCATCGAATTCATCCGCCAGACCAATCTGCTTCAAAATCGTTGGTGTGTTTTTGCTAGACGAGCCGATCGCAATTTTCACCTTACGCTTTTTCAGCTCTTCAATCGTATGCTTCGCACCAGGGAGCAGATCATTCGGGCTCAGCTCGACCAGTGATTTTTTATAATAATCATTTTTGCGTTCTGCTAAAGCTTGCTTCTCTTCTGGTGTATATGTTTTTTCGGCACGCTCCAAAATAATGTCCAGACTTTCCATCCGACTAACACCACGTAACCGATTGTTGATCGTGTGATTAAAGGGAATACCCTCCTCATCACTAATCTTTTTCCATGCCTGATAGTGAAACTCATCCGTCGATACGATAACGCCATCCAGATCGAAAATTACCGCTTTGATTGCCATCATTGCTTCCTCCTCTGTATCGGTGTCGCCGTAGCGACCGCTAGTTCATCGAGCCGCATTACTGCGGATCAGGATATGTCTTCCCTACATCATACCGGAAGTCTCTCAGCTATTTATAAACCGAAACGACCGCTTCTGCATCCCGGAATATAAAAAAAGTCACTTTCTGCACTTCATTTCAAGCGAAGAGGAGTCATTCATTTACGCCTCACGCTTCGGACAAACCGAGCAATACCCGGCATCTTCACCAGCTAAATAATACAAACAACAGGTTTTCCGAATGCGCTTGGGCTGCTCGGAACCGGGCGATATACGCTTCGGTGTGTTAAATCGAGCGAGTGGATTCCACTTTTCCCCGAATAACGAAGCTGGCGCTTCTTCCGTCAAATAAGCAAAATCGGCTGAGATCTGTTCTCGGTGCGAATCATACATCGGATCAGCCAGTAGCGTCTCATACACATAATAGACGTAGATTGCTGCATTCTCCCATAAGATCGCCCGCGATATACCAGCTGCTCGCGATAGACTATGCCATACCGGATACAGATGACCCGCAAATATCGTTGCTAGATAACGCTCGCGGATCTCCTGTTGTCTTGCTATCTCTTCCTGATCGCAACATGCTGAGAATGGTTTGTCCGTATCTACTTCCGATACAGATTGCTGTTTTCTAGCTGGATCTGGCTCCAAGTGTAGCTCTATCGCTTCCGGCTTGTCCAGTCGCACATTAGGCAACCAGATCTCACCTCTAAAATGGGATTCCAGCGTGCATGACTCTGGTGCGAGATGAATCCCTTTGCCGTAGATCGTCATCGCATATAAGGCAGGCGCAACGATCATATAGCTATACCGCTTCGCCAGCATGGATGCGATATAAGTCAGATCATCACTTTCATAAATATCTTGGAGCTGTTGCAGGTAACGTAGCGCACCTTCCTCATCCAGAAGCTGGGATACGGGTACACTATGTTGCCGATCATTAGAGGGAACATTTGTTATACGAAGCTGCTCTGTTAACATCTGCCACTGCTCCGGTGTCCAGCCACCGGGTATATTATGTAGATCCTTCATTCTATAATCTCCCTTCTACGTGCAAACCAAGACTTGTGAGAAAGTATAGCCGCAATAACACAAACTGTCTATTTTACAAGCTCATATGAACAGGCTGATACAGTCTCTTTTGACATAAAAAAAGCATTGACGGAATGCGGGTTCGACCTTATTATAAATACATTATTGAGAACGATTATCATTATTAAGGAGTGTCCCTATTCATGAAAGCACGTTACACATTACCCGCTACAGTATTATTGTCTTCTATTCTATTCGCTGCATGTGGCAATCAGCAACCTGCCGCAACAGCAACTACTACGCCAGCAGCTTCTGATGCTTCTGCCACCTCTACGACAACCGAGGCAACGACCTCTAATGAATCCGCAGCAACAACTTCCAAAACAGACTTCTCTGCCGAAGTGGAACAATATCGTACCTATGCGGTATCCGAGATTGATGCCTTTGTGACCGGAACAGAGAAATTCACGGATGCCGTTAAGGCTGGCAAGCTGGACGAAGCGCAAAAGCTATACGCACCAGCACGCATGCACTATGAACGTATTGAGCCGATCGCTGAAGCACTGGGTACACTTGATCCAGACATCGACGCTCGTCAAGGCGATGTCGCCGATGCCGACTGGCGCGGCTTCCACCGTATCGAACAAGGCTTGTGGGAAAAGAAATCCACTGACGGCATGGACAAATATGCAGATCGTCTGCTGCAAGATGCGAAGCTGTTGCGTGCCAAAGTCGAAACGGTCGACATTGATGCAAGCTTACTCGTAACCGGCGCAGTCGAGCTGCTTAACGAAGTGTCCTCCTCCAAAGTGACCGGTGAAGAAGAACGTTATTCACATACTGATCTGTATGACTTTGTAGCGAATGTGGAGGGCGCACAAAAAATCTATGAGATTTTGAAACCAAGCCTTGCATCCAAAGACCCTGCACTGGAAAAACAAATCGGTGAAAAATTCGATGCATTAAATAAAGAACTGGCTCCATTTGCAACGAGGGATGGCGGTTACGTCACCTACGATAAGCTATCCAAACAGGACGTGCGCACACTCAGTCAAAACCTGGATGCACTCGCCGAGCCACTGTCACAAATGGGAACTATTCTAGGAGTGTGAGACGATGAGAAAAGATAAATCTAGCCCATCCTCTCGTAAGCAACTCCCTTCTCAGCAGCCACCAACCGATCCGACCGCTTCAGATACAAGCTCTGATTCGTCACCATCTGTATTTGCCAAGCCTGTAAGCCGCCGCGATATGCTGCGGCTTGCAGGTGCGTCTGGCGTTGGTCTACTACTTGGTAGCACCGGCGCTTTTGGGCTGATGGCGGCGACGGGTTCTTCGCAGCAGCCTCAGTATGACAAGCCGGGCAGTAGTGAAAATGTAACGACAGGTACAGATGGCTCTGCGAACGATCGGTACGACTTTTACGGTCAGCATCAGGCTGGCATTGTAACGCCGAATCAGAACTTTATGTGCTTTGCTTCATTTGATGTGACCGCTAGTGATGCGAGTAGTCTGAAACGGATGCTACAAGCCTGGACGGTCGCAGCCGCGGCACTCACTGCCGGGCAACTGCTGGACGGTCAAAATGAAAATGTGAATCTTCCTCCTGCCGATACGGGTGAAGCGGCGGGCTTATCGCCTTCTCGAATGACGATTACATTTGGCGCAGGGCCTAGCTTATTTGATCATCGCTTCGGACTCGCAGGTAAACGTCCGCCCGGTTTTAAGGATCTGCCCGCCTTTAACGGCGATAATCTACAGCCGGAATGGTGCGGTGGCGACCTCGCTGTACAGGTATGTGCTGACGATATGCAGGTGGCCTTTCACGCGCTACGCAACTTGATTCGGATCGCACGTGGAACGGCGGTGCTGCGCTGGAGTCAGGAAGGCTTTCAGCGTAGTACAGCTGCCGATCCGAACAATGCGACTCCGCGTAATCTGATGGGCTTCAAGGATGGCACAGCCAATCCGAGCGTTAAGGATGCCGGCACGATGAATGAAGTCGTCTGGGTGCAGCCGCAGGACAATATGGGCTGGATGACCGGCGGTAGCTATATGGCGGTACGGCGGATTCGGATGCGCATCGAGGTGTGGGATCGTTCCAGCCTTGGCGATCAGGAAAATACATTCGGACGCTATCGTGTCAGCGGGGCTCCACTTGGTTCGCAGCATGAAATGGATCGCGGAGATATGGAAGCGAAGGATGCTTCAGGCAAGCCGGTCATTCCAACGAATGCACATATGCGGGTCGCACGCGGGGATGGGAAAATGCAAATTCTACGTCGTCCTTATTCGTATTCCAGCGGCATGGATAATGTGACTGGACAACTGGACGCCGGGCTATTTTTCATCAGCTATCAGCGTAGTCTGGACAAGCAGTTTATTCCGATGCAAAAACGTCTGGCAGAGATGGATGCACTGAACGAATATACACAGCATATCGGTAGTGCGGTATTCGCTTGCTTCCCGGGTGTACGTCAAGGTGGGTATATCGGGGATACGCTGCTGTGATGCAATGAGTAGGTTGTAGCTCCATTTGTAATATCTTTGGTTCATTTCAGATTGTGCTAAAAGTGTAGCAACGCTGGCTCAGGACTCCATCTGACTACAGCAAGTCATAACAAGCATCTGGATTATTTTGTTGTTATTTATTAAGGGAAACGAGGGATACAGGTCATGAGGATCAATGTCCTGAATAGGCGCATATTAGGGAGAGCAACTCGGATTGCCGTTATAGGCGGTATATGCAGCGTACTGTCGCTGGGCAGTTGGAGCATGATAGCTAGTAGAGATGCTACTACGAATATGGATCATTCGAGCGCAGCAGCGAGTAGCTCCTTATCCGCCTTCAACGCTTCAAGCCTATCCGATCTCTGGTCGGTACAGATCGCGTCGGCCGCTTCTACTTCACAGCCAAACGCAAGTGATCTGCTGACCATCGTTGGTAGTGCGCTTGTCGATGCAGGCCAGAAGAAATGGTCGGATGCTGATGCAGAGCTCAAGCAATTTGCTACAGGGTGGACACAGCTCGATACGTCCGCATTGCCTCAGCAGGCGACAGCTGTAAACACAGCATTGACAGAAGCACAGCAAGCACTAGCTACGGCAAGTACTCAGCCAGACGCCGTGACGAGCGCACTTGGCAAGCTAGCACGTGCGGTCAATACGTATGCGGAGGCAGAGCAAGGCGGCTCTGGCACATCTACGGCAAAAGCTAGCAATGGTGCACCGTCTGCCGCAGGGCAACAGGCAGTACAGACGATTGTTCCACTGGCTAATGATACACTACGACAGATTGATGCTACCGATTGGAGTGGCGCACAGTCTAGCTATAAGCAGATCGTTGCCGCATGGCCTAATGTGGAAAATGCGATTCGCGCCGATAACTTTACGGTATACAGTCAGCTTGAAACGACAATGAGCATGATTCGGGTTGCGCTTCAAGCGGAACCCCCACGAGCAGATCAGGCGAAGCAGCAAACGCAAAAGCTACTCGATCTGTTCCAACAGTATACGTCTGGACAGATTGCGAATAGCGCTCCCGCTGGGGGTAATGTGCAATTGAGCGATGCAGTCGCGCTGCTACAGCAAGCACAATCATCTATTGGAGGACAACAGAGCGATCAGGCTAGTGCCCAGATGCAGCAGTTCATTACGATGTGGCCACTCGTTGAGGGCGAAGTACAGATCTCCTCTTCCTCTACCTATACCGCGGTCGAAAATGAAATGGCAGAGGCACAGGGTTATATTGTGTCCACGCCGCCCAACTGGAATGCAGCCGCAACGACGGTACAAACGATGCTGGATCAGCTCACTCCGATCACAGCGAAGACATCCTACACATTCTGGGATGCTGCCGTGATCTTACTGCGTGAAGGTCTGGAAGCGATTCTTGTACTGGCTGCACTACTTGCCTATGCTAAGCGAAGCGGTAGCCGCAAGGCAGGCACATGGATATGGAGCGGTGCCTTCGCAGGTCTACTGCTGAGCGGAATAATCGCCGCGATCTTCGTCTATGCCTTTGCACAGATGGCAACGAGCGGCAGTACACGCGAATTAATTGAAGGCATTACCGGACTTGTCGCTGTAGTATTGATGCTTAGTGTCGGGAATTGGTTACACCAGAAAGCGAATTTGCAAAATTGGAACAATTATATCGAAAGTCAAATCAGCGGCGCGCTTGCACGAGGCAGTTTATTCTCATTAGCGGCTGTATCAGGCCTTGCCATTCTGCGTGAAGGTGCGGAAACAGCGATCTTTTATATTGGAATGGCGCCTGCGATTGCCCTGTCTCAATTATTGCTTGGTATCGGGCTAGCGCTGGTTATTTTGATCGTCATCGCTGTGTTGATTATCCGGTTCAGTGTGAAACTGCCAGTACGACCGTTCTTCCTGACTGCAACGGTGCTGATCTATTATCTAGTGTTCCGTTTCCTCGGGGAAAGTATTCATGCGCTTCAGGTGTCTGGATATTTGCCAGCACATACCATTGCGGGCATGCCATCGGTAAGCTGGCTGGGGATTTACCCAACATGGGAGACATTAATTCCGCAGATGATTGTGTTAGTATTTCTACTGTGGCGGCTGGTGTTGCCGGAGTATCAGAGCCGGCGCAAACAAGCGGCTTCGTAGGAGGTTACCTTCTCGCCTCGCATTCATACTTGTACAGATTAAGAGAAGTGAGCGTTCAATAAATATTGGAAGAAATCATAGAAAACCGACAAGATCGACTCATTATGCAGGTCGTCTTGTCGGTTTTTGTGTTTGTTCTGTTTATTTCCACTATGATCCACTTTTACATAATCAGATTGTAGTGTGCTTTTGAACGATCTGAACATGATCGGATCAGGACATTTGTTAAACTCCTTTACAATATTTTCAGAATTTGTCGAAATGCTATTGCAATCGTGGATATAGTGAATTAGTATAGTCTCAAGAAAAACATTTTCTTATGTTTCAATAGAGATCGAGTTTTATATTCAGAATGATACCATTTTGTAAATAGAAGGTTAAATGGTTGGAATACTTTCGTTTTGGCAATGTTTTTTCCTTTTCCCCTTCTATTACCTGGTGATACTTAAGAGAACTACACTTAGCTGTATAACTATCGTCCTGGCTAAGTTGGATGTTATGTATTGCAAATTACAGAATAGATATACGAAAATAATTTTCATCCATATTTTTAATTTGATAAGGTTCTACCTGTTTGAGCTATTCATTTGAAATAGAAAGGAGTGCTCGGTATTGTCTACGATTCTCCATGTGTTGGAGCAAGCGCTGGATAAGCTATCTCCGCAGGAACGACGGCTCGCTAATTATATTTTACAGCAGCCTTCGTCGATTAGCCGAATGGGGATTACACAGCTGGCTACGCAGTGTGGAATTAGTCCGGCAACGGTGACGCGGTTTTGTAAGACGTTTCATTTTGAAGGCTTTCCTGATTTTAAAATGAAGCTGGCGGCTGAACTCGCTCAACAGGCGATTCCCGGTTCATATCAGGATATTATCGCGGGTAATCCGTTATCTGAGATCGTGAAGGCGATCGAATCGAATCATGTGAGCTCGATCAATGATACGACCCGGCTACTCAGTCTGCCTCGTCTGGAGCAAGCGATCGGGTATCTGATTCGGGCTCGCCGCATTGATCTGTACGGGATTGCGACCTCGTCCATTGTGGCACAGGACTTTTACCAGAAGCTGATTCGAATCGGGAAAAACTGTACTGCCTTTGCCGATTCTCATATGCAGATTACCTCAGCGTCCACATTGTCTTCGGAGGATGTGGCGATTGCAATCTCGTATTCAGGCGAAACGAAGGAAACGATTGATGCACTCGCTTGCGCGAAGGAAAATGGCGCAACTACCTTATCGCTTACCCAGTATAGCTCCAATCCACTTGCCGATATCGCCGATATTGCGCTCTTCTCTTCTTCACTTGAAAAAGGGATTCGGCGCGGCGATATGGCTTCTCGCATTGCCCAGCTTCATATTATTGACATTCTATTCACCGGTATGATTAGCGCCCAGTTTAACGATTCCGTCAAAAAGCTGGAGCTATCCTATAAAAATGTGCGGCGTTACCGCAAAGACTCAGGAGGGTTATGATTCATGGTTAATTTGGTCAAGGTAGGAAATGAAAAAGATTTTGGCAAGGTTGCCGCGTACATTGTGTCCAGTCTGGTGCAGACATCTCCGCGCTGTGTACTTGGACTTGCCACAGGTGGAACACCAGTGGGTCTGTATAAAGAACTGATCGAGATTTATAACCAGGGCGTGATTACCTTTGAAAAGGTGAAAACGTACAATCTGGATGAATATGTAGGACTCCCAAGCGATCATCCTGCTTCCTACCGTACATTTATGAACGAGCATCTGTTTAACCATATTGATATTTTGCCAGAAAATACACATGTACCCGACGGTCAAGCAGCAGATCCAGATCTGGAATGTCAGCGTTACGACGAAATGCTGTCCGAGGCGGTTATTGATCTGCAGGTGCTTGGCATCGGGCATAACGGACATATCGGCTTTAATGAGCCGGACAATCAGCTGACGCCAGGAACCCATGTGGTGGACTTATTGCCACAAACACGGGAAGCGAATGCACGTTATTTTAACTCGATCGACGAAGTGCCCGAGCGCGCGATCACCATGGGCGTCGGCAGTATTATGAAAGCTCGTCAGATCCTGCTCATGGTGCGCGGTGCAGATAAAGCCGAGATTATCCACCGTGCTTTGACTGGTCCGATCACTACACTCTGCCCGGCATCCTTACTACAATTGCATCCAAATGTAACCGTCCTGATGGACGCGGAGGCTGGGAGGTTGTTCAAGCAATGACACAGGAAACAGACGGTACACCCGCATCCTTCCGCATTGTGAATGGACGGATCGTCACACCAGAAGGGATTATCGAGCAAGGTACGCTGGTCGTAGAAAATGGTGTGATTCAGTCGATTAGAGCTGCTGGAACAAGTACAATGGGTGAATCCCAACCGAATAATTCTGCTTACACTGTAGATACCGATAATCATGCGAGTACAGGCAAAACAGCTACAAACGATCCACGCTCGCCGGGTAATGCAGATACCACCTCATTAAAAGATGTAGCGTTTACTGAATACGATGCCGCAGGCGGACTTGTGCTGCCTGGCTTCATCGACATTCATGTGCATGGCGGCATGGGCAAGGACTTCATGGATGCAAGCCCGGATGTGCTGGATACGATCACTCGTTTTCACGCGAGTCAGGGAACGACTTCTATATTAGCTACGACGATGACGGCTCCACGTGCTGCGATCGACCATGTGTTAGAGCAGGTGCATGCATATGTACAAAAAGGCGACATGCCTGGTGCACAGGTCGTTGGTGTTCATCTGGAAGGGCCATTTATCAGTCCCAAGTGGCCTGGCGCGCAAAATCCAGAACATATCGTATTGCCTACTGTAGAGTGGCTGGAAGAATGGCATGCCGCGTATCCAGGGCTGATCAAGCAACTGACACTCGCACCGGAACGGGATGGTGCATTAGAGGTCATTCGCTGGCTACGTGCTCACGATATCACTGCGGCGGCTGGACATACGGATGCGACGTACGAGCAGATCATGCAAGCGGTCGAAGCTGGGCTGAATCATGCGGTGCATACGTTCAACGCGATGACACCGCTACATCATCGCAAGCCAGGAACGGCTGGTGCAGTGCTGAGTACGCCTTCAATCTGTGCTGAGATTATTGCGGATGGGATTCATGTGCATCCTGCGGCTGTGGCGCTACTCGCTCAGCTCAAGCAGGAGCATAATCTGATCCTGATTACGGATGCGATGTCTGCTGCCGGACTGGGCGATGGTGATTATATGCTGGGCGATCAGCCGGTGAAGGTGATTAACGGTGTAGCGACGTTGCCGGAGGATAGCGGAACGCTCGCTGGCAGTCGCTTGACGATGATTGAAGGATTCCGCTTCCTTGTTGAGCAGGCTGGGTTGTCGGTGTTGAGAGCTTCGGAAGCGGCTAGTGGGAATCCGGCACGTCAGCTTGGGTTGTATGAGCAGACAGGGAGTTTGGAAGTTGGCAAACAGGCGGATGTGTTGGTGTTGAATGGGGATATGGGGTTGAAGGAAGTTTTTGTTCGAGGGGTTCGGTTTGAGGGGTAATATGTTACATCTATATTAAAGAGTAGCAATTCTATCTTTACAATTCTATAGTGAATAAAAATAACGTATAGATACTGCAATCAAATGTAGTATCTATACGTTATTTATTTAAGGAAATATATGTGTACTTCTATTGTGAATTTTAACAAGCTGTTTACTGTAGCTTTTCCCATAAACCAAGATTGAAAATGGATTTCCACACTTGTTTTCTTGTATGGTCATTACAATATCCAAACGTTGTATATTCAACTTTTATAATGGTCTTCTTACATGCTCTACATTGATACTCTCCAGTAGAAGGAACTCTATCACTAAATTTATATGCATTTCTTTTTTTGCCTATACGCTTTTCTAACCATTCCATATATTTAGTTATCCCCGTCCCAATACCTAAACCAGTAGTAATCATTGTTATCATGATCATAAAGCCTACTATAGCATTTAAGATTGGATTGGCGGGGGTCTTAGAAATATTATTCATAAAATAATAAATAGCTACACTTCCAGCTACTCCATAAACAATAAAAGTAATCGCTATAAAGATTCTCATCACTCTATTTTTCAATTTAATTATAGGAGCCATTGTGTATTTTTGTCGGTAACTTTCAAAATGACTATTGTATAACGTCTGCAATGATGCAAACTCTTTTTTAAAATCGTCTATTACATTACAGCGTAAAGCTAAATATTCGATTTTAGCAAGAAAATCCGGTTCATTTTTCTCAAAATGAATTAGCTCTCTCAATTCATTCAATAACGTAGGATCTAACAAATAACCGTATTTATAAATCAAATCTTCAGTTGCTTCTTTAATCAAAGGCTCAATAGACAGTCCACGTGTTATATCTAAATGTAACGGTAAGTAAATATTCTCAAGTTTCTCTTTTAAATTCTTCTCAAAGTAACTTCGTTCTTCATGATTATTTTTCCGTAGTGTGATCGAAGTTGAAATAATGAGCGTAAGTGTAGCAATAGCTGCAGAAATGATAGCTGATAGAATAACGGGAGATACTTCCATATACATAAATCCTTTCTATATTTTGGATTCTAATATCTAGAACTATAGATGGATTATAAAATACTGTAAAGTAGCATTTAAGATATAATATTCTAAATCTCCCAACTATAAAAGAAAGTCCTTCAAAAATTCGAATGGTTTATTCTGATAAAATAAGCATAACTTATTGATAGATTTCATACCGCTTAGCCACTACCCAACCACTTAATCCATACGAAGCCGAAATAATATAATAGTTCAGATTCTCCTTTTGTAAATGTGTAATTAATTCCTCGTTAGTGGTATAGTCTATCGGCCAGCCATAGCTTTTCTGTTTGGCTAATAATTCTTGATTATGTTGTAGAAACTGGCTTATTTCAGAGGTACTAATATCCAAAAGAATACTCCCTTTCAATGGTGTCTCAAACTCATGAGCAAAAACATCAATAAATTCGATATACGTAATCGCAGAATCTTGGTGACTTTGTAACGTTTGAAATTTAATCTTTGATTTATTCAAATTAACTTCATACAAAATGATTTCATTATCATGGATACTTACCATATTATATTTTTTCACCTTTATTATAGAATGAATATGCCATTTCCATTGGACTTCGATAAACTTAAATCTAACCCATACCTATTTCTAAACTATGATAATAAAACAGGTCACTTGCAGCTTTAGTTAGCCGTAAGTGACCTGTTTTATTATCATATATTCAAGATCACAAATATAAAACCAGTCGTCATGAAATCAAATATTTAAAATATAACTCAACAAAATCTAACTCCCTTTCCCCGCCAACACATCACTCACCGTCTTCGCCGCCATATCTACACTATCCATCGGCAAACGATATGCCCATGTACCTGTCAGTTCCACGATCCAGATATGACTTGGATCATCTGGTGCTTGCCAGCCTGTGTATTGCTCTGTATTAGCAGTACCATCTGCGCCTGTATTATGATCCTGGGCGTTCATCAGTTGTAGGTCTAGCGTCAATACCTGCTTATAGCCCTTGATCTGATTAACGGCTACTGGCAACTCATCCGTCGGGATATTTTTGATCGCGTCGGTAATCGAGCCTGCCTCGGATGGGGTAATCGAGTGCTCATTTAAGCTCCATTTATCCTGATTCGGATCACCACCTGTTGATAGCTGGTGCGTTAGTGTCCACGTTGATACCGGCTTACTACCTTTCCAGATTAGCTTGCTCAGTTGTTGATCGTCCCAGCCGAGCGGAGTTGTATCTATAAAATGAAAGGCGGTTGCGCCGGATAGATCATTGAGCGTCTGTTCTGCTACCTGCACGATCGGGCCATTATTGACTCTTGCGTAATAATAATCGTGCTCGGGTGTTTCGCCACCGAACGATATCGTCATCTGCTGACCGCTTATTGTCGTTAATGCGATACTCGGCTGATCTGCCTGCATGCCGTATTTAGATACATCGGTGGGTGATTGCTCGACGATGCCGTGGACAGTCGCGGATTGTAGCGTATCTAGCCAATCGGCTACCATATATTCATTTACTGGATACGCGGCTGGCTTGATCAGTGCCCAGTGGTTGTTGCTGTTTACAAGCGTAACCGCATTAGAGCTACTACCGGGCTTGGAGGAAGTAGCGTTTTCATTGTCCACGCTAGCTTCTGCTTGCTGCTGCGTCGTTTCTTCGCCACTCGAATTGCTGGAATCTGTACCTTCGCTCATTACGGATGAATGAATTATAATCTGTTTGATTTGATCCGTATTCAGCGTGAGCAGCTTGGCTTCCGCAGGCACAGCTTCTTGCTTTTTCTGAAAGAAGTTCTGCGAATACGCATAACCTACACTGGCTGCAAGGATTAGCAGTACAATGATCGAAGGCAGTAGTTTTTTCACCATTTATGTCTCCTCCTTTCTAATTAAAATGTATGCACTAAGCGGAGCAGCATAAACATGAATTCGGCTTCGATCGAAACTTCAATCATCACAACAACACATGGAATAGAAATCAGTACGGATTTTGCTTTACAAAAATCCCTTCTCATTTCACACCGTGTGAGCAGATCACTCACACTAGAATAGAAAGGGAAAGCTAACCACCTGGTTTCACTTCCCTCTCCTCTACTTTCGATCTGTTATTGTTTCGCACTTTTTAGGATGTTTTATTCACTTTCCATCCTGTACTTATCCGCTCTTCAGTTCTATTTTTCAGTTTTGCTTTTCACTTCTTATTACCATACTTCTTCATCCACTTTATATCTCAAATACCTGTCCTACGCTGATCTCCTCACATCACGCACGGCGGCGTTTCCACCAGAGGAATACACCTACAGCGACGAACAGGAGTGGGAATACGATCACAATCCAGATCAGGATCGTGCGTGCTTGTGGCAGCGTTAGTGTGGCAGTCTGGTACTGATCCTCCACTTTTGGACGAATCGTGACCTGGCTATCGTTGCCGACCAGATAGTTGATACTATTCACGGCAAAGTCCAGGTTCCCTTGCTGCTGAATCGACTGATCCATCATAAAGGTGGAGCCGCCAAGTACAACTGCTTTCGGCTTACCATCCGAGCCGCCTACTGCAAAGCCCAGATCGAAAGGTCCTGCCAAATCTTTATCATCTCGCTCGGTTTTCGATTCGAGCAGTCCACTCAGATTGGTCTCACCATAGCTATTCGTGCTCGTCATTAATAGCGGCGTAACGGTCAATCCTTGCTTCTCTTCTGGCTTGAGCGCAATCGAGAGCGACATGATCGTATACAGATTGCTTGCGGCAAGCTTATCTGTAATCTCATGATTGCCGTACTCTGGAACGATCGTGAGTGGATCGTAGAGCGATTGTCCTTTTGGCTCAACGGCTACGGCATGGGTATCGGTAATGCCGTAGTCACTCATCAGGGAGTCGATATTTTTCCAATCGGTTTTCGCCTTTTCGTTAAATCCGAGCGATAGGAATAGCTTACCACCCTTATCCATATACTGGCGAATGACCTTCGTTTCGGCAGCGCTCAGATCGGTCTGTGGTGCGACGATCATCAACACGCTTGCGTCTTCCGGTACAGCGCCTTGCTGTGCAAGTGACAGCTCTGCCAGATTAATATTTTCCTCGCCTAATTGTTGTGCCAGCAAGCTCAGTGTAGACGCGTCGAATTCATTATGTCCGTTCAATAGATAGGCTTTGTACGCTTTACTGGATGTGAGGGATAACAGTCCGGAAGTCAGCTTCTGCTCTCCGCTAAATTGATACGATGTCGATGCTTCCGAAGCATCCTGTCCGTCCTGCTGATCCGGGCTGGTGAACATATTATAGACTTGAATTGCTTTGGTACGTTCACCTTGTTTGAGCACAACGGTACTCTCGCTCACCCCGTACTGGCGTGCCAATTCTGGATTTTGCAGTAGATCGTATTGCTTGATCTCCAGCTTATTGTTGATTTTGTGATATTCCTGTAGTAGATCGGTTACTTCACGCGTATACACCTGCGCATCCTGTGGATTGATGAACACCATCGCTTCTACAGGTTCTTTAATCTGCTTGAGTGTACTAATCGTCTGATCGGATAATGTATTTTGCCGATTTTTGGTCAGATCGACCTGGAACGTACCGAGTGAGTTCAGAAACAGTGTCAATACGATAAAAATGCCAAGCGCTGCGATCGAAATCGCGGTGGCATTGGTACGAGAAATCCATTTGCCCATTTTCATTACCTCCACCGCTTCCGTTCCACAACCTGGATGCTAAGTACAAGAAACAGCGCAGCCAGTGTGATGTAGTAGAGTAGATCAGGCCCGTGTAGCACGCCTTTGATCAGATTGTTCAGACGTCCAGATAACGAAAATGGAGATAACCACTGCTGCAGACTCGAACCACTTGCACCAGATGCGAACGAATCCATCAGCCACAGTGTCAGTAAAATGACAAAAGCGATGACCGCCGATACCATCTGATGCTGAGACAAACTGGATGCGAATAGTCCAATTGCCATCATCGCTGCGCCTAGTAAAAATACACCCAGCACCGATAACAATAACAGTGTCAGATCCAGCTTACCGAAAAAGGACATCGTGAACGGGTATACCATATTGCATAACAGCAACACGATTAATAGTCCGAGTGAAGCTAGATATTTGCCCAGTACGATCTCAGTTGCGGTGACTGGTGAGGTGAGCAACAGTTCATCGGTTCCTTGCCGGAACTCCTCCGACATGAGCCGCATTGTGAGAAGTGGCACAACAATTAGTAACATGAACATCGTATCGCCCAGCACCAGTCGGTAGTCAATAATGCTCGGCTGGTACACAACGAAGCTCACGTAAAACATAATGCTGGATAGCAGTACATAGACTGCGATTGCAAAATAAGAAGTCGGGTTGAAAAAGTAAAGCTGTAGCTCTTTGGAGCAAACCGCCCACATTCGTTTCATCAGGCGTGATCCTCCTTATCTTTCGTTTGTGCTGTTGCTTTTCGTTTAGGTGAAGTGTTGCTGGCGGTTGTGTCTGAAGTCATTTCGGGTTGAGAGACAGCGGTAGCTGGATTTTTGGCAATCGAAGCTGGATCTATCACATCCGTAGCCGAGCTGATTGTGCTATCCGTCTTGTCTTTGTCCGTCACTTCTTCTGTCGACTTGGTAGACACTGAAAGTAAATCTCCCGCCATACCGTCTTTTCCCGATTCGCTTGTGAGCTTCAGGAACACATCTTCCAGACTCATACTTTCTCTACGCAATTCTAAAATGGGAATACGTGCTGCTCCTAACGCAAGCGACAATTGTTCGCGGAAGTCTGTACCATCTTCGCCCTGCAAACGTACACGTACAACTTGCTCTTGCTGCTCGTCAGGTTCTGCCAGTGAATAGTCGGCTTGTGCCCCGTTCCATGGCTCTAATAATGTGCGCAGAGAAGCTGGACGCGCCTTCACTTCAATCGCCACTTGGAACTTATCGTTCAGGCTATGATCGAGCTGATTAGATGCGCCATCGGCAACGATTTTACCTTCATTAATAATAAGTACACGATTACAGATCATACTCACTTCCTGCAAAATATGCGTACTGAGTAGCACGGTATGCTGTTCGCCCAGCTCGCGAATCAGCTGACGAATCTCCACGATCTGGCTTGGATCAAGACCCGAAGTTGGTTCATCCAGTACGAGTAGCTCTGGCTGGTGAATAATCGCCTGTGCCAGACCGAGACGTTGTTTGTACCCTTTAGACAAGGAGCGTATAATTTGCCGCTCGCGTCCCTCTAGGCCTAAGCGATCAACCATTTCGCTAATACGTAGCTTTTGCTGACGTGCAGGCACATCACGCAGATCCGCTACAAAACGCAAATAGGACATGACGGTCATGTCCGGGTACAGGGGCGGTGTTTCAGGCAAATAGCCAATCTTGCTACGGGCTTTACGGGAAGGCTCGTGCATCGCGAGACCATCCAGCCAGATTTGCCCGGAAGTTGGCGTCAAATAACCGGTAATCATACGCATCGTTGTCGTCTTGCCAGCTCCATTAGGCCCTAGAAATCCAACGATCTCTCCACGTTCCATCTCAAAATCTATGCCGTCCACACTACGCCGTCGATCAAAATGCTTACTAACTTGTTGCACTTGAAGCATCGTTTATTTTCCCTCCTGCCAGTTCATGCCCGAATCCGTATCAGGTTTGCCGTTCATCGTTCGGGACATGGATCGGTTCCAAAAATCTATTTTACTATATCTAACAAACTATAAAAACAGCTTAAAATACAATAAAGGTAAGCTTAAAAGGGATAAGTACGCCGAAAGAGGACTATTCTATGTAGCTTTGCGGTGGATCGTAGTCGCTATTGGGGATGATATTCACTCCCTTTTAATGAAAACTGTAGCTATTTGTACGAGCAATGTAGAAAACTCAAAAAGCCCACAAGGGAGAGAGCCTGTGAGCGTTCCGAGTTTATACGATTCACCTTATTTAACGAGCTCACTTCAAGCAGTATGGATTTTTTGCTTTGCAAAAATCCTTTTCTTATTTCACCTCGCGTTTATACTGCCAAACGCTGGAATCGTATTCATCTTTAATAGATAACACAACTACCGATTCACCAGCGGATCACGATGGGAGTCTTGGTACTCACATCAATCGGAATATCCTTGGAGCCGATTCCAGCGGCTGATGCTGCCATAATATTTTCCTGTAATCCAAGCTGATCCAGCTGGAGCGTTCGAGCGGCAGTGAGCTTGAATTTGGGCTCACGCTCTACCGGAAAAGTCAGACTGCCCTCCGCCGTATTGCCACCGTTCGCATCAATCGCCTGGCTTGCCGCGGCTGAAATTTGGTTGGAGTACTGCACGATACGATCGTACAGTAAATCGCCATTTTCACTCGCGGTAAAGTCCTCTGCAAAGTGGGGCTCCTTCACGACGAGCGGCCAATCCTTCTCGATATCGTAATCATCATCCAATAGCACCTTTTTCAGCTCCGGCGTTTCGATATCCTTTTTAATCAGATCATCTAGTGAACCGCCGCCTGCACGTTCCTTGATGTCCTTCAAATACTCTTCAATTGTATCCTCCGCACGCTCCTCCATTCCAAGCTCGTATTGCTTTTTCACTTCTTGAATAGCGGTGAGCGACGCAGCATCGGCGATATTTTGTGCCTGTCGTTTTTCGATGAATACGGTGAAATAATAAAACATGAACGCACTACCCAAAATAACAAAAGCAAGCGTAGCAATCGTCAACAGCGACATACTGCCACGCTCATTGTTCATTCGTTCACGACAGATTGCGATCCACTTGTTCATGTGTATCCTCTCCATTATTGTTCATTCCATTCTAAAGAAGCTATGAAACTAGATTTATAGCAGTTTAAGAATCTGCTGTTTGATACTCAAGATATAGCGACCTTGTTCACTGCTTACTGTATGCTGTGCTTTTACTTGTCTGTATATTCGACTAACCATTGAGCCGCCTCTGCTCGGGAAACTTCCGCCTGTGGTTTTAGTAATGTGGTAAACCCAAACACATTGCGATAGGTCGGTTCACCATAAGCAAATGTAGCAACCGCACGAATGTATGGTTCTTTGTTTTGATATGTCTTACCAATATCTTTGGCATCACTGATAGTAAAGAGCGAATCCTGCACAGTAGATAGAGCAAGAATAGGGTCTTTTACACTGTTCATATCTTGATACCATGCCCATAACAAAGCTAATTGTTCACGCGTTAGCGGTTCGTCCAGTTTCAATGCATTGTCTTGATCGAGAGCAGGTAGAGCGTCTGCTTTTCTCATTTGCTCTACTAGTGCATAGTCTGGATCGGCAGGATCGACATCGGAAAATGCTGCTGGTGCTTGATCGGCATCTTTCAGTTCCTTGTAGTCATATCCATGCATCCAGCGAATAAAGTCGCGTCGTGTGATGCTGTCATCTGGTTGAAAGTTGCCCTGCTCATCTGTAGCCGCAATACCTGCTCTTAACAATGCGGCAATTTGCCATTGCACAGGACTATTCGCGATATCATTAACTGTTAAAGTAGTCTCAGCTGTTGATCCAGAAGCATGCTCTTCTGCTTCCTGTTCAAGTTCTGCTGTCTTTTCTTGTTGTTTTTTCTGTTGATCATTGATTACAGTTTTATCCACAATCCAACGTGCAGCCTGTGCGCGGGTGACCGGTTGTTGAGGCTCTAAAGTATCTGTCACACCGAACACTTGCTCAAACGAGTGTTGCTCATCTTTTGCATAGTGAGAAACTGCAAATACATACGTATCGCCAATTTGCTTCCCATCTTTATACTTGTTTAATACAAACTGCATGATTGATTTATCAACAATCGGATTCGTCACATCCCGCTCGCGTTCATACCAGCCCCACAGTAACGCTAATTCCTGCCGGGTTAATTCCTTGTCCAGCTTCATTGTTCCATCTGGAAAGCCAGTAATGACACCCGCTGCCTGTAAACCTTCCACCAGCGTATAGTCAGGGCTGTCCTGGTTCACATCGCTAAAACTTGGCGTCTTTGCATATTTAGGCTTGATATGTTTGTTGTCATAACCATACATCCAGTGAATGAATTCAGAGCGGGTGATTGGCTTATTCGGTTCAAAGCTTGCTGGATTGTCCAGCTTCACCGCCCCGGCCTGCATTAACTTCGTGATCTGCTGCTTTTCCGGTGCGGTGTTAATATCACCGGGTAGCTCGGATGGAGACGAAGCATTATTCGGCGACTCCCCTTCCACGACTACCTTAACTGGAGTCGGAGCAGCCAGTGGATCAGCTGGAGTTGTATTTTGCTCAGCCGTATCTGTCGCTTCTTGCCCGCTAGCTGATTCATTCGTATTGGTCGTCGCCGGTGGTGCAGCCTGATCTGTACAGCCAGCAAGTAAGGCGACAACCAGTAGTAGTCCTAGAGATAATTTTTTGTTCATCATACTCACTTCCTGCCGTGTTATGGATATAGCTAATCATCGTACTTGTGCACTAGCCGTATAGGTCGTATCAGCGAGCTACATCAATATCCATAATAGATTAAAGCTAACATCACAAGCGCCAGCCCCGCAGAGAGGAACACGACTTTGTGGTTGCCTGACTTTCGCTTGGCTTCGTCTACAAGTACCGTACCGCCGCATTTGCTACAGGTGATCTCCTTGCGATGAATCGCTCGGCTAGAGCGATCCCCACAAGACTCACATCGGTAATCCATTCGTTCACTTCCTATCTTCGCTTGGCTTAGTGAGGCCGTGTCTGAAAACTCGCCCTAGTGTGATAGCCGCCAGATCAGAACAAAGGTATAGAACACTCCTGCCAAAATGAGCTGAATACGATAACGTTGTTTCTCATGCGAATCTGCCTGAATGTAGATCCCGATGCTGACAAGCAGATTGGGCATATAGGCAAGTCCTATTAGTAATACTCCCGTCGAATAGCTAAGCAGCTGCAAATCCCCACCAATATAACCAACCGCAAGCAAGCCCAAAACAAACAAGATCAGGGTTGCGATCTGCCATCTGTCCATCGTTTTCCTGTCTATATTCTTAATCGACTGAATCATCATTCATCACCTCATTTAGCCGAAGGCTTGGATTCGCCTTTGTTCTGGATATCCTGTCCATTTTGCGGAGTCTGGGAGGCTCTGTCCAGTATTTGATTGACTTCATTGTTCGTTGCAAAATTCCCAATCTTTTTCACTGCGTCCAGCGTTTGCGTTAAGGTCTGGACAGGTAGATCATTTTGACGCAATAAAGCTTCCTGGCTCGGAGTAATTCGCATCAAGCCTTGTTGGTTTTTAATCTTCTGTTCATTATTCCATAACGTAGCAAGTCCTCGAGTACTTATACTTCTATCACGTGATGAGAACGGACGCGTAACGACATCCACTTTCGATTTTTCCAGGTCAAAATGTGACGTACCGATATTAAACTTTATTCTGAATTTCTTTAAAGCAGAACTAAAAGCGGGCGTAAACATAAGACTTGAAATAAAGGTGCCTTGAACTTGCTCACCTAATGATTTATCTTTGTTCGTTTTTGGATCAATCTGGTGCTTCGCAAATGTGGTAATCACTGATTCCACGAGTCCAGATGTAAAGGCAGATACATTTTTACCAAGTGTACTTTTAACGCCCACTTTTAACAAATCACCCACTTTTGAGAAGAGCAACGAGCTTGCCAAGCTTTGTCCGATAATGACACCAATATCAGATAACTTTGGTAACCCTGGGTTAGCCATGAAAAAAGTAGCCGTATTAAAGCTCAAGTTGATCCCAAATGTCCAACGGAATGCTCTCCCCTTGATCGTCGTAAGAAGTGATTTGACTGGTGAACGTAAACCCTGCATAAAGCTACTTCCTAGTCCTCGGAAATAGGTAAGAGCTCTCGTTCCCGCGGTGCGAAGCGCTCCTTTGATCCCTTGATCAGTGACTATCTTCCATGCTCCTCTAAAAGCAGCACCGATCCCAGAGGTTCCAATTGCAATCGTAGCTGCGGCTGCAAAACCACCGATTTTGAAAGCATCCCAGAATTCAAAGTTATTACCCGCTACCAGGGCATAAATACCGCCAGCCACGGCGCCAACAACCAGTGCAGCGATCAAAACAGGAACCGATATCGGTGCACTCAACACAAATGCAGCGATGGCACCCACAACCACCACTACAGCTACTGCACCGAGTAATCCAGCCCCTGCTCCTTTGAAGAAGTTACCTACACTTCCCCACGGATCAGCCTGAATGTTGGAGATGGCCTGGTTAAATCCATCTGTAATCTTGTCCCACCAGGAGCGATTGTCCTGATTGGCGCCCTCTTGATTATTACCATCTTGATTGGTACCGTTCTGATTATTACCAGATTGGTCATTACCCGGAGTCGTAACGGAATTCGAATCATTGCCAGGCGCCTGTACGCCATTTGGATTCGTACCCGAGTTGTCGGTTCCATTTCCAGCAGGTGGAGTGACTACACCGGTTCCTGGCGTTGTCACACCTGTTGAATCGTTACCACCAGACTGTCCATTGCCACCTGTATTCCCTGCATTCGGATTCGCAGGCAATGTGCCTGTTCCAGAGGAATCGGAGTTACCATTCTGCCCACTTCCCTGTTGATCGTTGCCATTGCCCCCATTTCCAGCTCCATCTTGACCTGATGGCTGCTGAGACGGTGGCGGTGGAATCGCCACATCGGTCGACGTATCCTGTGGCGTCTGGTTGCGATCTTCGATCTTGACTTCGCTCAAATGCGAATTGATCGGCGACTCGGCTGGAGCAGCAATGATGAACCTTGGCATCAACATCAAGACGAATAGCACAGCTAACACTGCCGCTCCTATTCTGGATGTGAAGCTTCGGATAATAACCACTTCCTTTCCGCCTGTCATGTGATGTGCCTGTTCAATCGTATTCCTTCTTATTTCATTGTCGTCACTACTCATTGTCCTCCGGTAATTCTTCCTTCCGCACGGTAGCGCTGGAAGAGATCGGAATCGACAAACCGGATGTATCGAACAGATTGCTTGACAGCATCGGCGATTCCAGTGTGACCTTGACAGTGACATAGGTGTTTCCGCCGGATGAATATTCCGATTTGCTCATCTCCGCAATTTTATAACTACCGGCAAAATTACGTACAGCTGTCTGGTAACCAGATTCACCGGATTGTTCGACCATCGCAGCTCGTGCACCTTCCATAACGGCCTGTTTGACGGTCACAGCGGTAATCGCTGCGGAAGCAAACTGAAAGACGATTAACACCATTAAAAAGAATAACGGTAGCACACCGACGAACTCAATCGCCTGTGCGCCCCGTTCATTACCGAGATGCTGCCGGACGACCTGCGCGCCGGTTCGGATCATTGTTTTGATTCTCATTTGGAATCAACCACCAATTTTGATTTTGTCGATTGCTTCTTTGACCTTATCTACGAGTGTGGAAGCAATACCGCCACTCTCTTTACCAAACAGACTCATCAGTGCAATGATCAGCACGACAACAACGGCTGCTACGCCTACATACTCAATCGCTTGTGCGCCTTTTTCGTTGCGAGTGTATTGACCGATTGTAGAAGCTTTTGCATACAGATAGGAGCATACTTTGTTCATCATTTGGGTTCACCCCCTCTCAAGGTTGGGCTGGGTTAAGATGGACCACTTCGGAAAGGAATAAGGGAACGGACTCAGGTGGAGCCGCGGGAATCTTTTGGACTGGGGAAAGAATGAAGATTCCCGCCCCTCCAAAGTCGTCCTTTTCCCTTATTTCCTTTCCTGCGTTCCGTGCTTATCGCAGCGGGTGTGGTAGCATTTTTAAAAGCTAAGTTCTCATTTCTAATTAGCGAAATTGAGTTATTAGATTGACTATGTGCGGTAGAACTTTGGATGACTTTGAAAAACTTATATGTTCACCTCTTGCTCTCGGTACGATGAGCATTGAGATTTGAACTAGACTGAAATTGTTAATCTCTTCTTAAATACAATTTACTGCAATGCGTCCCAGGATATGCCGATGCCTTCGGGGTTGTAGATGAAGTTCAGGACGAGCAAGCCGACGATACAGAGTAGGACGGCGGGTAGAATGAGAAAGCTGGTGATGAGTGTGACTTTGGGGCCGGCTTTGGCGGCTCGTTCTTTCATCATCCCGATTCTCGTTTCTCGCATGTCGGTAGATAGTAGCTGAAACGTCTGCGAGATCGGAACGCCGAGGCGGCTGCCTTGTACTAATGAAGTGACCAGTGTCTCCAGTTCGCGGCTCTGGTTACGGTTCATCAGGCGTACGTAGGCGTCGTCGCGGGCTACGCCGATATCGAGCTCTTGTTGAAAACGGACAAGCTCTTCTTTGAGCGGGCCTTCCATTTTGGAGATGATCTGCCGCATGGCGGGTTCCATCGGAACGCCGGCTTGGAGCGATACGCTCATCGCGTCCATAAAGTCTGGCAGATCCAGTCCCAGTCGTTCCTGGCGTTCTTTGGCTGCGCCATGGAGCCAGAGGGATGGGAAGACTAAACCTGCCAGAATGAACAGGATCAGCACCAATCCGTTACCGAAGCCGAGCCAGACGAGTAATGTGCCTAATAAGAGTCCAGAGAAGACGCACAGGAAACGGAATCCGTAAAAGGAATCCAGTCGTAAGCCGCCCGGATGTCCAGCGAGTTCGATCTGCCTTTCGATCCTTGTTGGACTCGTGAATAGTCGAAAGCGTAAGCCCAGTGGAATGAGTTTTTCCGACCAGGAAAATATTCTTTTTTTGAAGCGCTCGCTCAGGGTGACCGACTTTTTCTTTTCCTGTACCATGCCGAGCTTTTTACGCAGGTTCAGCCGCTTCAGTTGATAGCGCCAGTAGAAAAAGACTGCGGCTCCCCACGAGAGTAGCGCCGTATACAAAAATGTATTCGTCCACATCATGATGTATTCACGCCTTTATATTGGTTACTCTGCGGATCGCCAGGAAGCCGATAAGCATCAGGATCACGACTACGACCAGCAGGATCAAGCCAGGTATCGTAAACAGCGGTGTGACAAAGCCTTTGAATACGATATTGAATGCGACGACGAGGAATACGGGCATCAGCGCCAGCGTGAGTGCGATATAACGCGACTCTGCCGTCTGGTTGCTCAGTTCCTTATTCATACGCTCACGTTCTTCCAATGTACGAGCAAGCTGATCCATCGCCTTTGCGAGGTTACCACCTGCCTGACGCTGAATGGTGACGGTCTGAATAAGTAGTCGAATATCCCGGCTCTGTAGCCGTTCGCCAAGCTCACTCAGCACGGTGTCCACATTGCTACCCAGCTCCAGCTGACGTGCCATTTCTTGAAATAGTGGCCCTGCTGGTGCTTTGAGTTCACTTGCGACCATACCAATCGCTTGCTGAATGCTCATTCCGGCACGGATCGAACTCCCGAGCATCCGGCATACTTCTGGAAGCTGGCGGTCAATCTGAGCAGCGAATTTGCGCCGCCTTGCTTTGAGCCATCGTGATGAACCAATGGTGACCACAAAATAAGCCACGATCATATCCATCGGGAAACGTAAGCCGAGTAGCACGTTTAGTAAATACGTGATGACGAATAACAGCACACATTGCAACAATACATAGTTAAAGCCGGATATGCGTACATCAGCGCCGAGTAGCTTCTGCTCCCACTCTTTGCCGTATTCTGAACCATGGAAGCGAGTCGCTAGGCGAAGGTACATATTTTTACGACTTTTCACTTCGTCCGTATGCAGTTCGGATAAGCGTTTGTTCAATTGCTTGCTCTTTTTGCGTACACCCGATAGTTCAAAGATCGCTAACGTCCCGGCAACGACAGTCAGGAAAAGGAAGATGAGAAAGGTTGTATCAGCCGTCATACACAACCGCCTCCTCTGCTGGATCGAAAAACTCGCCTCCCAGCTCGTAGCCGAATACCGACAACTTCTCTGCACAGCGTGGTACATAACCAGTAGTGACGAAGCTTCCTCGGATGCGACCATTCGCTTCGGTCGCTATGCGGCGAAAACGAAAAATATCGTGTAGTTGAATCTCGCCATTCTCTGTGATCGCTTCGGAAATCGACACTACTTTACGTGTACCATCTGACATGCGAAGCGTCTGAATGACAAGCTGAATTGCAGATGAGATGAACGGACGAACAACTTCCGCCGTCATCGACGCATTGTTCATTAGAATCATCGCTTCAAGGCGCGACATGGCATCCTGCGCACTGTTGGCGTGAATCGTAGTCAGTGAGCCTTCATGACCGGTATTCATCGCTTGAAGCATATCCAGTGCTTCGCCGCCACGTACCTCACCGACAATAATGCGGTCTGGACGCATACGCAGTGCATTTTTCACCAGCTGCCGAATCGTAATCTCACCGGCGCCCTCCATATTGGCAGGACGCGCTTCCAGCGATACGACATTTTTACGATTCAATCTTAGCTCTGCCATATCCTCAATCGTGATTACACGTTCACCGATGGGAATCGCAGCAGATACGACGTTCAGCAATGTGGTTTTACCGCTACCTGTACCACCCGAGATAATCACATTCATTTTGGAACCGACAGCAGCTTCGATAAAATGGGACATCTTCGATGTTAAGGTGCGAAAGCCCATCAGATGATCAATCGTATACGGATCTTTTTTAAATTTACGAATCGTGATGACCGGGCCGCGTAGCGCAATCGGTGGAATGGCTGCATTCACACGGCTACCGTCCTCCAGTCGTCCATCGACGAGCGGCGAGCTTTCATCAATGCGGCGTCCGATTGGAGCAACGATCCGGTCGATAATATTGCGAATATGCTCATCATTTTTGAAGGAAATCTCGGACAGCATAATCTGCCCTTGTCGCTCGATATACACTTCATTTGGACCATTGACCATGATCTCGGTAATTTCATCATCCTGTAGAAGCGGTTCGAGCGGTCCGAAGCCGACAGAGTCATCGAGAATCATATCGAGCAGGCTCGTCTTATCCATCTGCGTGATGATAACCTTCTCCTGATCCATCATTTCCGTAATCAGCTTCTCGATAGCACGCCGCTTCTGATAATTGGGCAACTTGATCAGTTGATCGAGATTCGTTTCCTTAAGCAATCGGCTCTTATAGTGATTGAATAGATAGTCGATATAATCAAGTGGCTTCTGCTCTTCAACCTGCTGTTCATCAAGCCTGCTGCTGAGCTTGCGGAAGATCGACACGGCGTTCGCCCCCTTCCCGTCCGGTCAGCGCTGCTTGAAGCTCGATGAACTGCTTCACCGTGCCTTTCAAGCTTTTGAGCTTTTCCTGACGTTCCATAATCAGTGGAAGTCCGAGATTGGCGCTCGTCTGGAGCTGACCCTTCAGATCCTCAGAGATCGAACCAAGCACCGGCAGATTAATGATTTTCTCCAGATCGTCACGCGTAATATCTGAGCGACGACTGTGCTTGTTAATGATCAAGGCGAGCTGGCTATTGTCGATCAGATGATACCGATCGAGTATATCCAGCACGCTCTTCAGGCTAAGAATCGAAGAACGATCCAGATTAAGTACATAGGCGAGCTGATCGGTCTGACTGATGGCACTGATCGAGACTTCATTCAACTCATGAGGCAGATCCAGAATAATATAGTCAAAATGCTGACGACATACGCTAAATAACAGTTCAATATCATCACCTGCAAAATTTTCCGCTTCCTGTGGATGAGCTGGTGATAGAAGCAGACTAAGGTTGGAAGCCTCAACCCGGTACAGTACGCTACTAAGCTGGGTAAAAGTAAGCTCATGTAATACGGACTTCAGATCGCCCAGATTACGTTCAAACGCGATATCCAGATAATGCTGAACCCCGCCAAACTGTAGATTCAGATCGACAAGCAGTACGCGTGCATCGCTATTTTGCAGTGCCATTGCCTGAGCAACATTTACGGCGATGGTGGTTGCACCTGAGCCGCCTTTACTGCTATACACCGCAATGATTTTGCCGCCATTTGCTCCTTGTTGTGTATGCGGACGCTGATCGGCTCCACGTAGCGCAAGCTGCGCTGCCTTGGTCAGGACAGGCTCTAGCTGCTCTAGTTCATCTGGAATCCGTAAAACATCCGTCGCGCCTGCACGATACATTTCTCGAATGCGTTCAAAATCGCCCGTACGACTCAGGAAAATAATCGGTGCGCCTGCATTAACTTTTTTCAGTTGCATCACGATTGGAGCGAGCTCCATCGTCTCCTCCGGCTCCACAAATAAGATGATACGTGGCTCCCTCGGATGAATGTGCATATATGCCTCACGCGGCTTTTCAATCACCTCACCTGGCTGCATGTTGTAAAAATGAATACTCTGGACAAGCTGCTGAGTGAGACGCTCATTACTTGAAATGATCGTAACCTTTACCGTTGACAAGGGAGTCCCTCCTTTGATTCATGTTGTGGTTCGTGTAGGTCGCTTCGGAATCAATTGCCACCATTAGTTGAGCCAGATGTCGAGGCTGGTGGTTTGGAGCCACTCGCATTAGCTGGCGTATTGGGCTTAGCAGCATCTGTTCCACCTTGAGACTTATCCGTCGGTTTCGCTGCTGCTCCAGCAGATGAAGAGCTATTAGTCGCATTATTCGGTGTGGTTGGCTCGTTGTTTGTACTTTCTTTGGCACCTTCTGTAGTAGAAGTCACTTTGCCATCACCACCCGCTTCTGCTGGGGAAGAGGTCGTTTGCGTACCTACATCCTTGCTGCTTCCACTCTTGAGCAAGCGCACTTCCTTCGCATAATTCAGCGCCCAGATGACGGACTTAGAATCGCTGAGTTTTACCAGCACACCAATCGCGGTAATCTCATTCCCTGTCTTCTGCACACTGTTGACGGTGACATTTTTGAGCAGAATATCAGTCACTCGCTTATCGCCCTTATTGCCCTTTGTATCGTTAGCATTGGAATCAAAGGAATATAAAATATCTACTTTGTCGTATGCATCAATCTGTTCATCAAATACAGCCATTGGTGCTCGTAGCATAACCTGTCTATAGTCGCCTTTTACAAATGTGTTATCACGCAGAACAGACGTCGTAATAACAGAGCCCTTTGTAATCGGAACGACGGAGATTTTATTTTCTAGCTGCTGTGGAGATGTGATCAAGGAGTCCAATATGTACTTACGCGGAACCTCCTGATCGGTTAACAGCGACGGCTGAATGACCGTGCCGGCAGGAATATCCTCGGCTGCCACCTGTACGGTGACGAGCTCTCCTAGACTTGCTTTCGTTTCCTGCATATAGGTAGAGAACAGGATTACAGCTACCGCTCCCAGCACGATCGCCAGCAGCATAAATACAAATGCTCGTTTTTTGGATTCAAACATGCGTCTCGGCCACCTTCTGTAATAATGCTATAAGTAGTATGGTGCTTGTTGCTATAAACGGCGCCAGCGGAATCTCCTCCGGCAGTTTGATCCGGGGTGGTGCTAGCTTTTTGAGCAATAGTAATGGACAGGCGATCAATGCTGCCAGCGGAAACGTGAACAAGAATGCCCAGATGCCTGCAGACCAGCCTAGATAGGCCCCTACCATCGCAAAGAGCTTAATATCCCCACCGCCCAGCTTTCCCCGACTAACGATGGCAAGCAGTAAAGCGAGACTGCCAAGTCCGACCGCACCGATTAACGGCTGCCACCAGGCGAGCGATCCGGTCACAGCCTGAACGATGATAAAATAAACCGTGCCTGGCAATGTGATCATATCTGGTATTATTCGTTTCCAGCAATCCATTACGATGCAAATTAATAATAAGATGAAAAAAGGTAAATCTACGATATATCCCGTCATCACTTGAGGCTCCCTCATTTCAGACCAGCCTGCATCTGTATGCTTCAGATCACTTGTTAGAAAGACTTGAAAATTAGAAGAATGCTACGATGTAGAGCTACGGTAATTCGTTACTGATTCTTAATTTTACTGATTCATGGATAAGTTTTTCTGTCGTATACAATTGTGTCCCATCGCTGAAACAGGGTAAATAGAGCGCTTTTCCTAATAAAAGGAAAATATAGGTAGTTACTTATAGTGCATTATTCGTATTATGTATATTTTTTGCCAATAAAAGGGTATTTGAGTATATCGACTAGGGCAGGGGAGGTAGATTCGACAAATTTCAGGCTGATTGCTAAAAATGACTAAGTCTATAGTTTGAAACAAGAAAGGTTCGATCAACCTAGGCGCATAGTACGACGAAAATTCGAAATTTGTGCTGAACACGGTTAATATAACCAATTGTTGGTTATATTATATGTTTTTATATACATATTAGATTGGTTTGAATTTGATTAATTAGTCCCTTTGATTTGAATGTCTATCCTGAATAAATAGGTGATTCTTATCTTTTATCAGGTTATTTATGTGTATCGAAAGGTGGGTTGGAGAGTTGACACGGGTAGAGGCTATATTGGAGGATTGGCTTCCGTATGGGATCAGTTGCTTTATTTAAAGTGGCTGATTTAGTAAATATGGTGGTGTTGAAGGATACACCACTTCGGTAAGGAATAAGGGGATGTCCTTGGGGGGAGCCGCGGGAATCTTTTAGATTAGATGAAATGAAGATTCCCGTCCCTCCAAGCATGTTTATACTGCCAAACACTAGTAGCGTGTTTATATTGCCAAACACTAGTAGCGTGTTTATACTGCCAAACACTAGTAGCGTGTTTATGTTGCCAAACACTAGTAGTCGTCCTTTTCAGTGTTAGCGATTTCCTAAAACGAGCTGAAATGAAAAAAGGATTTGTGCGTACAAGAAAATCCTTACCCTAATAAGTAGAGAGTAATTACAATTCATCAGCAATAAAGCAATTACACCTTATCGTCATCTATTGTGCTTTCTACTATGGTTATCCCTACTCATGGACGACAGTTCGGCTGAGCAGGCGTTCCTGAATTGGCTACTGTCATTCGATCACTGTGCTTACTCGCTTGTACGTCTCCTAGCTTGCGCTTCTTATTGACCAGTCCGATTCCGACCGCAATTAGTAGCAGCCCTGCAAATAAAGTCATCGTCACCATCTCGCCCAGCATGAAGATACTGAATACATTCGACAGCACTGGAATCGCAAATGTATATGAACCGACGGTGCTCGCCTCGCCGTTATTGAGTAAGGTGAAGTATACGAGCCAGCCACCTGCGATGACGAATACGGAGATGAACAACAAGATGGCTACGAAGGATGGACTCCAATGAATGGCTGACCAGCTTTCTGTACCGGTGCCTACCGCCAGCAGAACTATACCACCGATTAATAGTTGTACAGTTAGTGCCCAGAGGGAGTCGATCTGTGTACTGTGCTTTTTCATACAAATCGTACCGATTGCCCAGCATAGTGCAGATGCGATTGCGAGTACGATGCCGAGCGGAGATAGATGTCCTTCCAGTCCTCCTGAGCTAATCAGCGCCACGCCACCGAATCCGCACAGTAGCCCTGCCGCCTTCAGGATCGTCATCGTTTCGCCCAGCCATAACCAGGAGAACAAGCCAAGTAGTACAGGCTGTAAAAAGACAATCGTCGAAAATAATCCGGCTGGTAGATAGCCGATTCCAATCGTTTGCAAGCCATAGTAGCCGATAATATTAAAAATCGCGAGAATTCCATATACGCGCCAGTTCCGTTTCCATTGCAGTCTCTCCCGGCTCTTCCATGCAATCGCCAGCAGTAATAATCCACCAATCAATGTACGCAATCCAGAAAATAGCAATGGTGGTACGGAAGGCAATGCCATCTTCGTTAATGGCCAATTCACGCCCCAGATGGTGACCAGAAATAGTACGAGTACAATGGTTATCGTAGGCGTTAGACGAGCTGCTGCTGTAGAAGTGCTTCGACTCTCTATATTCACTTGATTATGCATATTCATCATTTTCTCCAATCCATATGTTCATTTTTATCTATTCTATGAGATAGCTCTAGCGTATCGTTTTTGTTATCATAAATAAAATGAATCTTTTTCATGAAGGAGATAACTATATTGTTATGACAATCACACAGATCATGATTTTCGTTCGTGTAGCAGAAACATTGAACTTTACACAGGCAGCACAGGAGCTCCATATGACTCAGCCTGCGGTCAGTCATGCGATCGCTAGTATCGAAAATGAGCTAGATGTAAAACTACTACTACGTGACCGTAAAAAGGGCGTTCTCCTCACCGATATCGGACAGCGTGTCGTACGTGAGTTTCGCAGTATATTGCAAAGTATGGATCGGGTCGAACAGCATGTCGCTGCAGAAAAGGGGCTGGATATCGGTACGATTACGGTGGGTGCCTTTCCTTCTGCGTCTGCGTATTTCTTACCGCCGATCATTCAGCGTATTCAACAGCAGTATCCGAATCTAGTGTTTGATCTGCATGAAGGCTCGACGAATGAAGTGAAAGAATGGGTGCACAACAGGCGTATTGATGCGGGAATCGTGCTATTGCCCGATCCGTTAGCGGAAACGATCCCACTGCATACCGACCAGATGGTGCTGTTATTACCAGAGCAGCATCCTTTGCAACAACAAGAATCCATTACGATTCGCCATTTGCATGGTCAGGATATGATCCTGTGTAAAGGTGGACATGAGGTCGCAATTATGGACGCATTTGAACGGGAGCAAAGTCAGCTCCGCATTCGGTTTACGACCCATAATGTGGGTACGCTTGTGCATATGGTGAGGCAGGGACTTGGCATTGGGATTGTATCAGATCTGGCATTGTCGATGTTCCCGCATGAATTGACCGTCAAGTCTGTCTATCCGCTGATCTACCGTCAGATTGGCATTGCTGCGTTATCGCTGGAACAGGCTTCACTGGCGACGCGCCTATTCATTCGTACAGCAGAAGAGTTATTTTTGACATCCAGGGAATCTACGCAAACCTGATAAGGAAAAGCATCCACTACTGCGGGAAGGAATAAGATTGTATCCTCTATTCTAGATATTTGCGTACACACTCTATGTTGCCAGATGAAGCCGATCTTTTTGCTCCAAATATGAACGCTAGAGATAGGGCTTAAACTATAGTCAAGGCTACGAATAGAGCTAAAGTGACGCCTACCCACACTAACGATCCACATGGATGTCCGCTTCAAACCGATATTAAACTGTATAGTAACTCTCCTTTATCCATCGCTTTTCCATTAAAATGTAAACGCAATCAAAAAATCTTGGCAACCTTCGCTATCGTCAGGTATACTTGAATAAAGAAGCTCCAACACTTATTCAAAAGTTTAGCAACATATACTCTTCTGTGCTCATCCTGCCTCCTTACTCTACAGCTTCGATCTCTACTTCAGCCTGCATGACACAGACTCCATTTCAGCTTGTGAAAGGAAAGTGAATCTATTGGCAACGCGCTATTTTCAGGAACCACAAAGTATGCACTATCGTTTTGGAGAAGATCAGTCTCAGGTATTGAAAGTACTCGCTGAGCGTTATATCGGAGCCAATGCTCAAGCGGATTTTGTATATCGTGCCTTCCAGCGTTCCGGCATATTGCAAAACTCAGCGGGCTTATATGAGTTCGATTTTGGTAAGCGCTTTCCAAATGCAGGTAGAGGCGATTATGTATGGGCTGCTGGACTGGTCTGGGGCGACGAGCAACGTAATCTCGATCTGCTCACACGCTGCTATGGACCGGTGCGAGTGTATTTTAACGGTGAATTGATCTATCGCTCTACTGTAATAGATGAGCTGGATGAGCACGCCGAGATCAAAATCCCCATTGATATTCAGCCCGGCTGGAATACCGTTCTGGTAGAATGCCGTTATACCCCTGCCGGATTCGGCTGCCAGCTTGGAGCGGATGAAGGTAAAGTGCGCATTCTAAATGTGCTGGCACCTTTCGAGGAACGCGAAGGACAGGCAGGCTGGATCTACTCCAATCTGCTGCATCATGATACCCGCTCTAAATCGAGCGTAGTACACTCTGAAAAGGAGTCTACTGTCATCCAGTCTAGCAGCTTGCCAAATACGGCGGAACACGGAACTCATTCCACTGCACAGCAGAATCCATCCCAACAGCCGCGCAGTATCCAGCAACTTCATCCACTATTACTTGGTAGCGAGCAAGAAAGTGGACTCAGCTGGTTACCTGAAACTTCATGGTCAGAGGAACAGCAGCAACAGTCTCCGATGGAACGTATATATGGCATACAAGCACCCGGTACCGGTGCATATGCATGGACACGCGTTCAGCAAGAAGACACCAAACAATCGACCATTCGACTGAGTGGTAAGAGTCATGGCGCTCTGCGAATCTGGCTACAACAGAAGCTGGTCGTATCGCTGACTGAGGCAGGTTCATTTGAAGTAGATGCCCAAGCTGACTTTGGCCCTAACGATCTGCTTGTGTACAGTGAATGTGCAGCAGATGAATCGCCGTGGTATTGCACCGTGCAAGCGACCTGTCAAAATCGTGAGCTCCCTTACGAGCTACCATGGCGTCTGCGCGGAGCCCAGGATCAGACCTGGTTATATGCGGGGCCGTTTACAACAGGTAACGAACCCAAGCCAGAAGATATGCATCGTATGGATCGCCTGTATCCTGTAACAGCAATAGCGTCCCATTCTAAAGAGAACGCTACAGATACGAATCCTTCTGAATCCGCTTCCACGCCATCTGCACAAACGACATACTGGAGACTGGATCGTCCAGACACATGGATTCGCCCTTATTATGAAAATGCGATGCTCAGCAATAAATGGACTGTCGGACAGGTAACGAACTATGGACGCTGGGATTATCCGCTAGGTGTAACGGTATACGGCTTATTGAAAACAGGACGCTATCTACAGCGCCCAGATATCGTGCAATATGCCGCCGAGCATGTGCAGGCCTGCACGACGATGTACGAATATTCACTTTGGGATCGCGAGCAATACGGCTTCCCTTCCATTAACCAGCAGCTCGTCATGCTGAAAATGCTCGACAACTGCGGTTCCTTCGGCTCCGCAATGCTCGAAGCCTATGAAGAATGCCATGAACCGACTTTTTTAAAAATCGCTGATCGAATTTCGGACTTTATGCTCAATCGACTGGAACGCCAACCAGACGGCGCCTTCTATCGTACATGCGAAGGTGAATATGCCGCGAATACGATGTGGGCAGACGATCTGTATATGAGCACACCGTTCCTTGTTCGTTATGCACGGATACGCAATCATCCGGCAGCGCTCGATGAAGCCGCACGCCAATTCCTATTATTCCGTAAATATCTATTTATTGCAGACTACAAAATCATGTCCCATGTGTATGATTTCAAATACGGTCAAGCTACTCAGATTCCATGGGGACGCGGCAACGGTTGGACGCTATTCTCCTTATCCGAAGTACTGGAAGCCCTGCCTGAAAACCATAGCGATCGCCCGGCACTCGTAGCCTTCTTCAATGAACTATGCGAAGGCTACGCCGCTCTACAAAGCGAAAGCGGACTGTGGCACCAGGTACTGAACGAACCGGGAACATACGAAGAAGCATCCTGCACCGCGATGTTCGCCTACGGCTTCGCTCGTGGCGTCCGCATGGGCTGGCTCAACCAACCCGATCGCTACGCCGCTGCCGCACGCAAAGCATGGAATGCACTCACACGCATCGCCATCGACCGCCAGGGCAACGTACACGGCGTATGCAGCGGCTCCCGCTACGCCTTCACCGCCGAATATTACGACCAAGACCTGCGCACCGTTACCAACGACAACCACGGCATCGGCATCATGATGCTAGCCGGCACCGAAGTCGCACGCATGAAACAAACCCTGGGCCAAAAAATCGCCGTATCCGACGGCGTCTTGTCTTCATAACCCATTCATAACAAGTAAAGTTGCCCTGAACATAGTACCTCATGTACTGTGCTCAGGGCATAGCTTACAACTTTGATCCACAAAACAGATGCTACTATTATTAACATCATCTCCTATTAGAAAGTCTAGAAACTCAAAATTTGTTCGTTAGAAATTAACCCTCAGACACCCAAGACAAAGCAACTTCCACTCGAATTCATTATGGTCATTACCGACGAACCAGAATACATAAACACCGCTAACATCCTAGACCACTATACAATGAAATGAACATATACTAACCAGCACAATACACTTTCATCCAGTTAACAGGTTCCTAATATTAACTTCACGTAAATGCCCCAAACTTTATCTCTACATACTGCAACCCATTCAATTGCTTCTGTTCACCAACTACATCTTCAACACCCTTTTAATAAATTGCTTCTAAAATATTAAGTTATAAATACTGCACTACCTGCACTACCTGCACTACCTGCACTACCTGCACTACCTGCACTACCCCCAAATTTTGCGACTCGCACAGAACGAAGGCAAGGAAATAAGGGAAAGGTATGGATATTTTGCTTTGCAAAAATCCTTTTTTCATTTCAGCTCGTGTTAGGAAATCGCTAACACTGAAAAGGACGACTTTGGAGGGGCGGGAATCTTCATGTATTGCCAATTCCAAAAGATTCCCGCGGCTCCACCCGAGTCCGTTCCCTTATTCCTTGCCGGAGTGGTCGATGCAAAAACCACCACCATACAAATGCTTACTTTTTTGACAGTATAGCTTACTTTTGTTTATGTCATCGCCGCGCTCCACCCGATACAATAATATTTGTAAGCGATTTCAAAATGCTTGGGGAGGGTTCACTGATGATACAAGGGACAATGAAAAAGTGGGGCATAGTATTCGCATTAACCCTGTTAGTCTTAACAACTGCCTGTGGCGGTGGCACTTCCAGTCCGGCTGCTTCCAATAATAGTAGCGGAACAGACGCTTCGGGGAAGATTGAGCTTCGCATGACCTGGTGGGGATCGCAGACTCGGCATGATTTAACAACCAAGGTGATTAAGCTATTTGAGCAAAAGCATCCGAATATCACCATCAAGCCGGAATATTCCGGTTGGGATGGCTATATGGATAAACTGACTACACAGGTCGCTGGCTCCAATGCGCCTGATCTGGTGCAGATGGATTACGCCTTTTTGAGCGACTTTGCTCGTCGCGGTGCGCTACTCGATCTGACGCCGTATACCCAGAGCGGCGAACTCGATATTTCCAAGCATGAGAAGAGCATGGTTGAAGCCGGCTCAATTGATAATAAGCTGTACGCGATTACACTTGGCGTGAATGCACCTGGCGTCATCTATGATGCTACACTGCTACAGCAGCTTGGCATCGAAGCACCCAAAGAAAGCTGGACGTGGAAAGACTTCAGCGATATGTCTGCCAAGATCGCAGCGGCAAAAGGACAGGGCTTTTATGGCTCAGCCGATATCTCAGGCATGACCAATATGTTTGAAGTGTTTTTACGTCAAAGTGGTGTCGGCTTGTTTGAAAACGGCAAGCTGGCTGCAACGAACGATCAGCTTAAACAATGGTTCGATATGTGGGCAGCACTGCGAGCGAACGGTGGCGTTACTCCAGCCGAAGTGACCGCAGCAACGACGAATGCCATCGAAACGCGTCCGATCTCACTGGGCACAGCAGCGATGGACTTTGCCTGGTCGAACCAGCTGTTAACTTTCCAACAGGTGAACAAAAATCAAGATCATAAGCTGGCGATTCAAGTTATCCCGCATGGCGTAGACGAGAAGAAAAGCGGCGAATACTTAAAACCAGGACAATTCATGTCTGGCTATTCCAAAACGAAGCATCCAAAAGAAGTCGCGATGTTCATCGACTTTATGGTCAATGATCCAGAAGCAACAGCTATTCTCGGCTCCGAGCGCGGTGTGCCGGTTAACTCCAGTATCCGTGAGCAAATGCAGAGTAAGCTGCCTGAATCGGAAAAAGCGATCTTTGAATTTATTGATGTCGTATCCAAGCACTCCAGTCCAATCAATCCACCTTACCCACAAGGATATTCCGAAGTGGATACCAGCTTTAAGACCGCAAGTGAGCAGATTGCCTTTGATCAAGGGAATCCGGCAGACATCATCCAGCAATTTATTGATAATGCCAACGCTTCACTGATGAGTGGTCAATAATGTTGCGGCCTCAGCGTCCAGTCGATCATTCTGCTGGGCGCTGAGGCAATCCATGCTACGACTTTTATCCAAATGGGAGGTTGCCTTATGAAAACGATAACGACAACGAGCAGCCGCGCCAGCACGAAGCAGCATACAGCTCGTAAGGTTAAACGCCGGTATGCGCATAATCGGATCGCTCTACTGTTTCTTGCTCCCTGGCTGGTCGGACTAATCCTACTCACACTTGGTCCAATGCTGGCATCGCTCTATATTTCGTTTACGCAATATACGATCCTGAATCCACCCGTATGGGTCGGTTTGCAAAACTATATTACGATGTTCACCGCTGATCCATTGTTCATGAAGTCACTCAAAGTTACATTTACTTATGTCGGCGTGTCCGTTCCGCTCAAGCTTATATTCGCTTTATTCGTGGCGATGCTGCTCAATCGGGGAATTCGTGGACTCGGTATTTACCGAACCGTGTATTATATCCCGACGCTGCTCGGTGGTAGTGTCGCGATCGCGATGCTGTGGCGCAAAATGCTCGGCGGCGATGGGCTACTGAATGGCTTGCTCGCGATGATCGGTATCCAAGCGCCAGATTGGGTCGCTAATCCCAAGTATGCGCTCTACTCGATCGTGCTACTCTCGGTCTGGCAATTCGGCTCGTCGATGATTATTTTCCTGGCTGGCTTGAAGCAGATTCCACCCGAATATGATGAGGCTGCTGCTGTGGATGGTGCAGGTGCGGTGCGCCGCTTCTTCCACATCACCTTACCTATTCTATCGCCGGTTATTTTCTTCAATCTAGTCATGCAATTGATTACGTCCTTTCAGTCGTTCACACAGGCATTCATTATTAGTAATGGCTCTGGCGGACCCGTGAACTCGACGCTCATGTACTCGCTTTATTTGTACAAAAAAGGGTTTTCCTTTTTCCAGATGGGTTATGCGTCGGCGATGGCATGGGTACTCGTGATCTTAATTGGGCTGTTCACACTGCTTGTATTCCGCAGCAGCAAGCTGTGGGTGCATTATGAGGATGGTGGTAAATGATGATCGGACAACGTAGCTCTTTTGCATGGATTTTAACAAAGCACGTGATGATTTCGGGTATTGCGTTTGTGATGCTATATCCGGTGCTGTGGATGCTCGGTAGTTCCTTTAAGCCGGGGCATGAGATTTTCTCACAGATCTGGTTCTGGCCAAGTCAGTGGAATTGGGGCAATTATCGTAGTGGCTGGGAAGGGATTCAAGGTAATCCCTTTGCACGCTTTTTGCTGAATTCGATCCTTCTGTCGCTCGGTGCGGTGCTGGGTAATGTGATCTCCTGTTCCATGGCAGCCTATGCGTTCGCAAGGCTCGACTTCCGCTTCAAAGCGATCGGCTTTGGACTGATGCTCATGACGATTATGCTGCCGCATCATGTGACGCTCATTCCACAATACATTTTGTTCAACAACTTAGAATGGATTAACACCTACTTACCGCTGATTGTACCGAAATGGCTGGCGACCGATGCGTTTTTCATCTTTTTGATGGTGCAGTTTTTCCGTGGACTGCCAAAGGAACTGGATGAAGCCGCTACAATTGATGGCTGTGGGCCGGTACGCATTTACTTGAAAATTATCGTGCCACTCGCCTTCCCGGCGCTCGTGACGACGATGATCTTCACCTTCCTGTGGACATGGGATGACTTCTTCAGCCAGCTCATCTATTTGAGCGATGTGAGCAAGTACACCGTACCACTTGGTTTACGATTGTTTTTGGATTCAAGCTCTCAATCCGATTGGGGTCCCATGTTCGCGATGTCTGTCCTGTCGCTCATTCCGTGCTTTGTCATTTTCATCGTCTGTCAAAAATATTTTGTCGAGGGCATCGCTACATCGGGTCTGAAAGGATAATCTCAAGATAAGGCGAGTGATGACGTATGACGAAAGCAAGTCTTTCCATCCGCATCCGACATAAGCTGCAACAAAGCAAGCTCACCACATTGATGGTGACTTGCTTTATTGCGTTTAATTTGCTGCTTGTGTCGGTCATTGTATGGCTTGCCTATCAATCATTCTCTGCTGTGACCTTCGCGGAGATCAGCAAGGCAAGACTGGCACTACTAAATGAGAGCACTCGGCGTGGGTTTGATTTTATCGCAGCGGTGTCAGGGACTGCCTATTCGCTTGCCAGTAATCGGGAGCTGGCGAATCTGCTCTATACGCAAGATGCGGGGTCGCTTGCCCAGATTCATCAGCGCCGTGAAGTATCACGCATGATTGAGCATACGCTCGTCGTCAATGATGGGATTAGCTCGATTGAACTGTATACCGATGCCTTCGATCATGTACCCGTCACGATGGCAGATCATATCTATCCGGTAAAGACGATTACGGACGAGCCGTGGTTTCAGACACTTCGGCAAGCAGATGCCGCATGGCTCCCCCTACGCGAACAATCTTCCGGTCACTCGCTGATCGGCTATGCTCAGCGTATCTTCGATAGTCATGGAGAGACGGTCGCGTATGTGCTCATCCGGCTTAGTCGGGACGATATTGTGCAGCGCTTCGCCGATCTGCCATTGCTTCAAGATGGTCAGGTGCTCTTAATTGATACGGCAGGTCAGACGATTATGCGGATCGAAAATAGCGAGGGAACTCGTCTTACGGATGTCGATACAGATACAGATACAGATAATAATTCCACCCCCTCTACTACAGCTACATCCGGCACCGCCTCTGCAAGTGCTGGAAATGGAACAACGATGACGCTGGGTCCAGACTGGATCGAACAGCATACTCAGCAGAATGCGGATGGCTATGAAGTGGTAGCCGATGCTAGCGGTAATAAACAGCTTGTACTCTATTCTCGCCCAGGTACACTACAATGGCGACTGGTCCAGACAATTCCAGTACATACCTTGCTTGCTCCGGTTCAGACTGCTGGCTGGAAGATTATCGGTATCGCTGTGCTCGGCTTACTCTTCTCCGTACTACTTGCTTATGGATTCGTACGGCTACTTGTACGCCCACTACGACAACTGATTCAGCATATGAAGCGACTGGAGGAAGGTGATTTTGATACACGAATGACGCCCTCCTTCACGCAGGAATATGCCAAGCTTGCGTATGGATTCAACCATATGGCTTCCCATTTAACTGAACTAATGAACCGGGTACGTGAGGAAAGTCGTGCCAAGCGCGAGGCACAGACCGGACTGCTAGAAGCACAGATCAAGCCGCATTTTCTGTATAACACGCTGGATATGATCCACTGGCGCGCACTGGATTATGAGGCGCGCGATATTAGCCGCATGATCGTACAGCTCAGCAAGCTCCTGCGAATCGGATTGAGCGGTGGGCGACTGTTCATTTGTGTACGTGATGAGCTGGAGCATGCACGCTGTTATGTGAGTATTCAGTCCGAGCGGCTACCGTTTGCGATTGCTTACGAGGAGCAGGTACATCCACTGCTACGTAGCTGTTATATTCCGAAAATTATTTTACAGCCATTTATTGAAAATGCGGTGATGCACGCCAGTCCAGATGATGACGTGCTACGGATACGAGTCGAGGTGCTACCCGCGAATCAGACCGAAGGTATTCTGATCCGTATTACCGATAATGGGCAGGGGCTACCCGACGATTGGCAGCTGGAACAGTGTTCCGGTATCGGCATCCACAATGTACAACAGCGTATCCAGCTTTACTGTGGAGAAATCTATGGAGTACAGCTTACTAATGCAGAGGCAGGCGGCACGGTAGTGACTATTACGTTGCCGCGAATCGACAATGAAGATCAGCTTCGACTATGGCTGGGAGGAGAAAGCGCATGAAAAGTATTATGCTCGTAGACGATGATCCGCATATTATCCGCGCCTTGAGTGAACATATCGACTGGGCGGCGCTTGATCTGCATGTCGCAGGTACCGCCGCAAACGGCACAGAAGCGCTAGAGCTATTCTATGATCTGCGCCCAGATTTGCTCATGACCGACGTGTATTTACCAGGTATGAATGGATTGGAACTGACGCGTAAGCTTCGCGGTGACTATCCGAATCTACCGATTATTATTCTGAGCGGCTATGACGAATTTGAAAATGCACGTGCGGCGATGCGCTGGGGTGTGAGTCATTTTCTACTCAAGCCTGCCGAAGTGGATGAGATTACAAGTGTGCTACAAGAAGTAATGCTAGAATACGATGTGCGAGAGCGCCATGAACAATTGGAATCCAGCTATCGCCAGGAGATTGGGCGCGTCCTGCCCTATCTACGCAAGCAATTTATGAAGGAGCTACTTACGACAAGGTATCGCCCGGATCAGCTTGCTCAGGAGCGAATGGACTATATCGGCGTCAAGCACCAGGAGCGCGTGCGCGCTGTCAGTCTACAGCTGAATCGTCCCAAGTTCATGGCTCGCATGAAGGAACGCGACTGGCAGCTGCTTCGTTACGGCGCCGCCGATATCATTCGAGAGCATGCTGCGCTCTATGCCCAGCAAAGTGGTCACGGTCAGGTGGAACTGGTCGATTATTCAGATCGTGTATTTGTGCTGGTACTGCTGGAAGAGCAAAGTACCACTGCACTGGATGCCCTGCATACCCTGCTGGAACGCATGATTCAGCATATTTTTACCTATTTAAAAATCGAGCTTAGTGCCGGTATTGGCATGTGTAAGCCCCATCTGTGTGATCTGATGGATTCGTATCTGGAAAGCTGTGAAGCGCTAGAAAATGCGGAATTTCAAGGTGGACGCGGCATCTACTATTATGAGCATGATATGTTACAGCAATCGCCTGTACCGGATCATTCTGCCGCTCTTCGGCAATGGAATGATGCGTGGAACGATATGCGCACCGATGCTGCACTGGACATCTGGCATGCACTCCGAAGTCAGCTTGAGAGCGGCTCTTGCTTACTTCCCGATGTGCAGGTAGTCGCCGTCAGTCTATTCGATACGCTGATCCATAGCTGGAATCGCCGTTATCCAAGACTTGCTCCCCCGCTGTCGATGAGCGACTTCTTGCGAGATATTCAGTCAAAGTACGTGTTATCTGAGCTCACCAGTTGGATGGATCAAGTGATTCACAACTGGCTGGAACATATTAAGCGTGAACAGGCGGAAAAGAAAAGCAATCGGCTGGTAGCTCAGGTGAAGCAGTATGTGGAGGAACATTACGCAGAGGAGATTAGCTTTGAAGCGATTGCTCGTTCGCTATATGTGCATCCGAAGTATTTGAGTCAGCTCTTTAAACGGATGACCGGGGAGAACTTTGTCAGTTATTTGAATCAGTATCGGGTGGAGCGTGCGCTGGCTTTGCTGGAATCGGGGCAGTATATGGTGTATGAGGTGAGCGAGATGACAGGGTTTCGGAATGCGACTTATTTTAGTCAGGTGTTTAAGATGGTGACGGGGAAAAGTCCATCCGAAATTGTACGGTGAGATGGCTTGGATGGACGCGCAGAGACCACTCCGTGAAGGAATAAGGGAACGTCCTCAGGTGGAGCCAAGGAATCTACGGATGAGGTAGGTAATGTAGATTCCTTGGCTCCAAAGTCGTCCTTTTCAGTGTTAGCGATTTCCTAACACGAGCTGAAATGAAAAAAGGATTTTTGCAAAGCAAAATATCCATACCTTTTCCCTTATTTCCTTCCCTTCGTTCTGTGCGGAAGCATCCAGCGCGCTCACCTACGGTCGGGAGCAGAGTTTTGCTTCGCAAAATTAGGGATGGCTGTGTAGAGAATTTAGAGTTTTATGTGTTGCTTTTTTATAGATAGATTTGATTATAGAATCGTTAGCTCGAAACATTAAAGATACTTGTTAGAGGGTCTATAAAGATTATGAGGATTGGTCTGAGTATCTTTTTTTGTGGGTGTTGGTTAGGTCAGATGATATTTATTGGGTTGTAGATATGGTTTTATGGGCATGGAAGCGGTAATGATTGTTTTGCTTTTAGTGTGGGTGTGATTAATTGAAGATTGGTTTGGTATGTCGGATGGGCTGGGGTTTGGTATGTGGATATCGTTTGGTATATGTAAAAGAGATGGTTAGGGGTAACCATCTCTTTTAGTGTGGTGAGTATAGATTGATTTAGGCGTTTGATATTTGTGTTCCTATTACGATTACAGCATTGTTGCTGGTTCGGGTGTTGAGCCTTCTGCGGTGGGGCGGATGTGGACTTGAAGTTCGTTGTCCGCAGTGGTGACTTCGACGATCGAGCCGGGTTCGGCTTCGCCGGCGATGAGGGCTCGGGCTACTTTGGTTTCCAGGGCGCGCTGAATGAATCGTTTGAGCGGTCTTGCGCCGTAGGCAGGATCGAAGCCTTCGTCGGCGATCAGGCGGGCGGCGGCATCGCTGATGTCGAGGCGAATTTGACGATCGGCAAGACGAGCGCGGAGTCCATCAGCGAGTTTGAGTACGATTTGTTGAATTTCGTTCAGGCTGAGTGGCTTGAAGATGACGATATCGTCGACGCGGTTCAGGAACTCTGGACGGAAATGGCTGTTCAGTTCGCGCATGACGGTTTGACGGACGATTTCGTTAATCTCGCCATCGCGTTCCATCGCTTGTAGCAGATGAACGGAGCCGATATTGGAGGTCATGATGACGATTGTATTTTTAAAATCAACATTACGTCCCTGGGAATCGGTCAGTCTACCATCGTCTAGCAGTTGGAGCAGGATATTGAACACATCCGGGTGCGCCTTCTCCACTTCATCTAGCAAAATGACGGAATACGGCTGACGGCGTACCGCTTCCGTTAGTTGCCCCCCTTCTTCGTAGCCGACATAGCCAGGAGGAGCACCGACGAGGCGGGATACGCTATGCTTTTCCATATATTCCGACATATCAATCCGGATCATATTCTCTTCCCTGTCAAATAGCGATGCGGCAATCGCCTTCGCCAGCTCGGTCTTGCCGACACCGGTTGGGCCGAGGAACAGGAATGAACCGATAGGACGGTTCGGGTCTTTGATGCCTGCTCGTGAACGGATAACCGCATCGGCAACGAGCTGTACTGCCTCATCCTGTCCGACGACGCGCTGATGTAGCACTTCTTCTAGACGAAGCAGTTTCTCGCGTTCACCTTCCACCAGGCGACTAACCGGAATCCCTGTCCAGCGGGATACGATATCAGCAATCTCTTCTTCAGTCACGGCTTCACGCAGCAGTCGCCCTTCCCGATCCTGCTGTGTCTCCTCTTCGGCTTGCTTCACCTGCCGCTCCAGATCGGGAATAATACCATAGCTCAGCTCGGCAGAACGATTCAAATCGTATTCGTCCTGTGCTTTTTCCAGATCAAGTCGTGCTTGCTCCAGTTGTTTTTTCAGTTCGTTCACGCGTTCGATGCCTTCTTTTTCCTTATCCCAGCGCGCTTTCATTTCGAGCTGCTTTTCCTTAAGATCTGCGAGTTCACGCTGCAGCGTCTCCAGACGCACACGACTAAGTTCGTCTGTCTCCTTTTTCAGCGCGGCTTCTTCGATCTCCAGCTTCATGATTCGGCGGGTCACTTCGTCCATCTCGCCCGGCATTGAATCCATCTCGGTACGAATCATCGCGCAGGCTTCGTCGATCAGGTCAATCGCTTTGTCTGGCAAAAAGCGATCCGAGATATACCGATCAGACAGCACACCAGCCGCTACAATCGCGCTATCATGAATCTTCACCCCGTGGTGAACTTCAAATCGTTCCTTCAGTCCACGCAAAATCGAGACCGTGTCTTCCACATTCGGCTCGCTCACGAGTACCTGCTGGAAGCGACGTTCTAATGCCGGATCTTTCTCAATATACGTGCGATATTCATCCAGTGTAGTTGCACCGATGCAATGCAGCTCACCGCGTGCAAGCATCGGCTTGAGCATATTGCCCGCATCCATTGATCCTTCCGTCTTACCTGCACCTACAATTGTATGCAGCTCATCAATGAACAGAATAATCTGGCCGTTGCTCTCCTTCACTTCACGCAGTACCGCTTGCAGACGTTCTTCAAATTCCCCACGATACTTGGCACCTGCTACAAGTGCACTCATATCGAGCGAGAAGATCATTTTATCCTTCAGTCCTTCCGGCACGTCTTTACGGACGATCCGGTGAGCCAGCCCTTCAACGATCGCTGTTTTACCTACACCCGGTTCACCGATCAACACTGGATTATTTTTCGTTTTACGTGACAGAATACGGATCACGCGCCGAATCTCATCGTCTCTCCCAATCACCGGATCGACTTTACCAGTACGTACTTCAGCAACCAGATCACGTCCGTACTTTTCTAGTACTTCATATGTGGCTTCCGGGTCTTTGCTTGTAATACGCTGATGTCCGCGAATCTCAGTTAATGCTTCTAGCACCGTATTCCGCTTCATGCCATGTTGATTGAGTAGCTGGCGTACATCACGGTTGCCTGGTTCATCGCTAGAAATCAAGGCGAGCACGGCATGCTCAACAGCGACGAATTCATCTTTCATCTCCGCCGCTTCTTTCTCCGCTTGATTGAGCACTTGCAAGAGCCCTGCCGAAGCATAACGGCTAACCGCAGATGAGCCGCTAATACTTGCCTTACGGCGCAGCAGCTCTTCATTTTGACGTGCAATCACTTCCGGAGAAATATTCATTTTTTGCAGTAGTCGTGGTAGTAATCCAGCATCCTGTTCTAATAGTGCTTTGAGTAAATGGGCACTCGTAATCTCCTGATGACCCATGTCCGTCGCGAGTGACTGTGCTGAGGCGACTGCCTGCTGTAGCTTATTCGTTAATTTATTATAATCCATACGTTTCTCCCTCCCTGGATCTTCACACAATTCGCTTACCGATCCGTTCGTGTCTACTCATTTATTTTATCTATTCATCATCATGCGATTCATTCCATGTCGTTATATGGTACGTGTGAACTGGTATCTATACACTCTGCATGTACATAGCTAAATACAGCTCCATATCCTTGCACTTATGCTCACTTCCAATCATTGCCCACGATCATTTGCGCTTCATCCGCGCACGATAACCGTTCGTACGCGATAATTCGCGATATAATTCTCGTTCACGTTCGCTGTGTGTATCCGGTACGATAATCTCAATTTCCAGCATCAGATCGCCATAGCCGTTATCGTCATTTTGCATCCCTTTACCTGGAATCCGAAGCTGTTGTCCAGCCTGAATACCTGCTGGCACTTTGACCTTCATATGTGAAAAGTCCGGAAGCTGAATCTGCGACTGCGTGCCATATACAGCTTCCCACGGCGCAATCTGAAGCGTGCCCTGTAGCTGCGCTCCATCTAAATGAAACACGGCGTGAGGGAGAATATGCAGGGTAATGAGCAATTCTTCATCTGCGCGAATACCATTACTGCCTGTACCACGAATACGAATCGTACGGTCACTCTGAATACGCTCTGGAATTTTCACATGAATATTGGAATCCCCTAGCTTCACAGGCACCTGATCTCCACGATATGCCTGCTCCAGCGTAATATTCATCGTCGCTCTTGTCGTGCGTGCCTGTGCATTCGCTCCCATATATCCACCGGTAAAAGCACCTGCCGAGTCACCGAAAAAGTCATATCCATTCAT
>JAAIGF010299162.1_pt1 | contig 89064 bp, 74 predicted proteins | sample 6487441 | NCBI WGS metagenome assembly JAAIGF01 (sample SAMN13974129, study PRJNA590717) | phyllosphere metagenome | biome: pepper field; feature: multiple bacterial spot infested pepper fields; material: pepper leaves; isolation source: leaves from pepper fields | host: Capsicum annuum ... | reverse complement strand
CGGATTACGTAGTGAATCGTAGCGGGAAACGAGGTCCAGAGCCTGTGCAATGTGCATAAAAAATCCGGAAACGGGTGAACATTTCCGGATTCTTACACAGCCACTGGATCGGTCAACTGATCCTTAACTGATCGGCATTACCGACTTGATGCAGGCCTTTGCACAGAAGATGGGTTACTGTCTGGCACCTGATCCGTATTACCACCATGTGAAGGCAGACGTCGATGGCGCTCTTGTTCTGTTCCCTGCCGGTGAAGATGGACGCTTCTCACCTTCTCCTGAATTTATCTCAGCAGTAATGACGCTCAGATTAGGGGCGATGGTCGCCTTGATTGATAATTCTCTTGATCAAGCCGAACAGAAAGTGCTTGAGAATGCTATCAACAACAATACTGGCTTCACTGATGATGAAAAGCGCTCTCTACACGCATATTTAACGTGGCAGCTACATACCCCAGCCAATATGACGGGAATGAAAAGCAGGATTGAGTTGCTGGGCGCTGCGGAAAAATCAGCGGTGGGTAAAGTTATCGTTAGTGTTGCCTGCTCGGATGGCACAATAGCGCCTGTCGAAATCAAACAGCTTGAGAAGATTTATTCAAGTTTGGGTCTGGACCCCTCATCTGTCTTGAGCAATATCCATCAGCATTCCGCAACTGAACATGATCTCGTCTCGTCTGTACCAACTGATCAGCCAACGGCAAGGTTCGCACTGGATGCTAATGTACTTGCCCGCCACGAATCTGCCACGAATGATGTTCGTAAATTACTGAACACGATTTTCACTAAAGAAGAACCGGAAGAACCAGAAAGCGCTCCAGCCTCATTAGCAGAGGAGGGAGGCCTTGACCCCGCACATAGCCAGCTTTATCGCAGTTTGCTGGAGAAAGAACAGTGGTCCCGGAAAGAGGCGACAGAATTGTGCGTAAATTTGAATTTGATGCTCGGCGGTGCGCTTGAGGTGATCAATGACTGGTCCTATGCGGTGGTTGATGCTCCGGTGTTGGACGATGCCGATGATGATATCTGGGTTGACCTGGAAATTGCCAAAGAATTAGAGGGATAGTGAATGTCTGTAACACGTATAAGAGTGAAAGAACGCGACGCTATTATTCAGTCACTTAAATCAGGTGTAACGCCAAGGATAGGCATTCAGCATATCCAGGTTGGCCGCGTGAATGAGATCACCGCTCTCCACCAGGATATTGAGAGGATTGCTGACGGTGGTGCAAGCTTCAGACTTATCATCGGTGAATATGGTTCTGGTAAAACGTTCTTTCTGAGTGTTGTGCGCTCTATTGCGCTAGAGAAGAAGCTGGTGTCAATCAGTGCAGACCTTTCTCCTGACAGACGCATTCACTCATCGGGAGGTCAGGCTCGTAATCTCTATTCTGAGCTTATGAAAAACATGTCCACCAGAAACAAGCCGGATGGTAATGCGTTACTTAGCGTTGTTGAAAGATTCGTTACGGAGGCAAGGAAGGAAGCTGACACGGACGGCTCCGAGGTTTCATCAGTTATTCATAAACGCCTGGCAGCACTATCAGATATGGTCGGCGGATATGACTTTGCGAGGGTCATTGATGCATTCTGGCGGGGGCATGAGCAGGATAACGAAACGCTAAAATCCAATGCCATTCGCTGGTTGCGGGGAGAGTACACTACTAAAACTGATGCCCGTAACGATCTCGACGTTCGGACTATTATCTCAGACGCTTCATTCTATGACTCTTTGAAGCTGATGAGCCTTTTTGTCCGCCAGGCAGGCTATGCCGGTCTTTTGGTCAGCCTCGACGAAATGGTGAACCTCTTTAAACTGAATAATACGCAAGCAAGAACAGCGAACTACGAACAGATTTTGCGGATCCTGAATGACTGCCTGCAAGGCTCAGCCGAGAATATTGGTTTTATCCTCGGGGGGACGCCAGAGTTCCTTTTCGATCCGCGCAAAGGTCTTTACAGCTATGAGGCGCTCCAATCACGTCTGGCGGAAAATCGGTTCGCGCAAAAAGCAGGAGTGATTGACTACTCGTCTCCCACTTTGCATCTTGCCAGCCTCACCCCTGAGGAACTGTATATTTTACTGAGAAATCTTCGCCATGTTTATGCAGGCGGAGATCCAGAGAATTATCTGGTTCCAGATGAGGCACTGACTGGATTTCTGCATCACTGTAGTAAAACCATTGGAGACGCTTACTTCCGTACCCCCCGTAATACCATAAAAGGTTTCCTGGACATGCTGGCCGTGCTGGAACAAAACAGAACGATGAACTGGCAAACACTAATCGAGGGTGTGGCGATTGAAGAGGACAGACCCAGCGACATGGATGATGTCATTGTGGAGGAAAGTGACGACGACGGCCTGGCGAACTTTAAGCTATGAGCAGTGCCTATGATAGTCTCGATCCCCGCGTCCGTAAGTGGGTTTACAAGCAGGGTTGGTCTACATTAAGACCCTTGCAGGAGAGTGCCATCCCGGCAATTTTAGCCCGTGATCGAGACGTGCTAATTAGTGCAGGTACAGCAGCGGGTAAAACAGAGGCTTTCTTTCTTCCTGCTTGTTCGGCAGTTGCAGATCTCACTAATGGATTTGGCATCGTCTATATCAGCCCGTTGAAGGCATTGATTAACGATCAGTACCGTCGTCTTGAGAGCCTTGGAGATGCATTGGAAATGCCGGTGACTCCCTGGCACGGGGATGTACCACAAAGCAAAAAGAAGAAGGCTCGGACAAACCCTGCTGGCATTTTACTGATTACACCTGAGTCACTTGAGTCTTTGCTCATAAATTCAATGGGCTGGCTCAAACAGGCGTTTTCGTCAGTCGCATACATCGTTATTGATGAGTTTCATGCTTTCATTGGCTCAGAGCGTGGTGTACAGCTGCTTTCTCTGCTCAATAGAATTGACCCTGTGCTAGGACGCCAGGTAAATCCAATTCCCCGCGTTGCGTTGAGTGCCACGCTGGGGGAACTGGAGAAAGTGCCCGAAATGTTGCGCCCGGACAAACGACTCCCCTGCGTAACTGTTACAGATAGTAATAGCACGGCCACTCTTCAGGTACAGGTCAAAGGGTACCTGGAGCGAGTGATCCAAAAAGAGGATGAACTTCAGAGTTCAGCTGAACATGACGTTTGCGCTGACATATTTAGACTTTGCCGTGGCGATTCTCATTTGGTTTTTGCAAACAGTCGAAAGCGTACTGAAAGTATTGCGGCAACGCTGAGCGACATGTGTGAAGAACATATTGTCCCCAATGAATTCTTTCCCCACCATGGTTCCCTTGCCAAGGAATTGCGTGAGGCGCTTGAAACTCGTCTTCAGAAAGGAAATTTACCCACCACAGCTATTTGTACAATGACGCTTGAGTTGGGTATTGATATCGGTAAGGTTAAGTCGGTTATACAAGTTACGCCTCCGCATTCTGTTTCCAGTTTGCGTCAGCGTATGGGGCGTTCTGGGCGACGCGACTCCCCATCAGTGCTGAGAATGCTAATTACAGAAAATGAGCTTACCGCGACTAGCAGTATCGTTGACCACCTACGGCTGCAATTGGTCCAGTCGATGGCAATGATCAAATTGATGATCTCTAAACAATGGTTTGAACCAGCTGATGCCCAACAGATGCATTACTCTACGCTGCTACACCAGATTCTTGCTATTACGGCACAATGGGGCGGAGTTCGTGCCGATCAGCTCTGGTCACAACTATGCCAGACAGGGCCGTTCAAAAATGTAGATTTAAACGATTTTAAAAGTCTGCTTAAACACATGGGAACCTGTGGCCTGCTCACTCAACTTGCTAGTGGCGAAATGGTTGTTGGGGCAGAGGGGGAGAAACTGACTAACCATTACACGTTTTATACCGTGTTCAATACACCAGAAGAGTTCCGCATTGTTACCGGAAACAGAACCCTTGGAACAGTTCCTGTGGACTCTCCACTGCTACCAGACCAACACATAATCTTCGGTGGGCGGCGCTGGAAAGTTACAGAGATCGAGACAGAGAAAAAAATTATCTATGTAGAGGCAACCAAAGGCGGTCAGCCACCACAATTTAGTGGGGGAGGAATGTCTGTTCATGATGCTGTTCGTCAGGAGATGCTCGCTATCTACAGGGAAAATGATTACCGCATAGCGATAGGTAGCAAGAGAGTAGATTATGCCGACGCTACCGCCAGAGGCCTCTTTGCAGAAGGCTGTAGTAACTTCCAGCGTTATAACCTGCAAAATGAGTATGTTATTACGAGTGGGCAACACTGTTACGTAATCCCCTGGATGGGGGATAAAGTTGTGAATACGATTACAGCCTTGCTCATACGTTGTGGCTTTAAAGCCAATTCATTTGCTGGTGTTATAGAGATCGACAATTCAAGTGTAGCCACCGTTCAACACGCGCTGAAAGAAATGCTGTTGTCAGGCTTACCATCTGTATTTGATCTTGCCAACGATGTTCCAGAAAAGTACCTGGATAAATATGACGAGTATTTACCAGAGTCCCTGCTTGCGAAAGGGTATGGGGAAAAAGCGTATGATATTGAAGGTACTTGCATTTGGTTGAATCAGTACCTTCAGTAAATTAGCTACGTAATAAGGGCAATCTGCTCCCCCGCAGATTGAGGCCGATTGATGATATCAATAGTTCGCTTTTGGCTCGGATCTGCCAGAAATCGAGGTCATAAGGCCTGCTTTGAGCGATCTGCGGACATTGTTAACAGCATTCTGTTTGAATCAACGGGGGGCAGGTCAATACAGGCAGCCATAACCTCAAAGAAATATCAGATGAAGATGTTGAAAGAGCATTCGTGGTGCTCGATGATTTTCTTCTTCAAATTTTTCGTCAACCTACTGATCATAGTGAAACAATTGCCCTGCTGACCCAAAACCATGCTCCAAAAATGAGAGATACAGAGAAGTAACAATATTTCTCACTTTTAAATATCCAAAGGAAGGGTACAACACGTTCATTGCATCAGACTTATCGGCGGGCTTGCCTGCAACGTGCTGTGCCATATCGGTGACGCCTTTGCTGCGCGAATTATTGATTAGCTCTGCACACCTTCCCAGAATGATTAAGATTCCCAAATATCAACTTAACGGGTACCGTCCATGCTTCCTATCAAGATTATCGTTAACCCGCAGATCAGCCAGAATAATATCAATGAATACCCTATCGCAAAGGGAGTCACCCGCTAAGGAGGAGGCTATGTATCGGTAACATGTAGAAGATACCTTTGGTCCTTCAATAAGAGTAAGCCCCGGCTCATTCTGGAGATCATTTATAACACTAAAAATCTGGTCACGTATTTTTTTATAATCCGCATCGATCGCGAAAAGTACGAGGTAGAGTCTGGGCGGGAAAAGAAACTCTTGATTCAGAAACGACGAATACTTGGTGAAAACCTGATAGAAACCACTTTGGATGCTTTGTTTTATGTTGTTCTTGTCACTCTGAAATCGTATCAGCTTTGATTCAATAATGGCAACTCGTGATGAATTAAAAAAAATCGAGATGTCAGTTCGTCCATTACCTATATTTTCTTCACTTTTGGCCTCCATATTATGCCCCACAAAACGGCCATTTAACCAGTTATTCAGAGCCGCGCTAAGGTTATTTTCTTTAAATGGTGTTTTTGTGTCAACACGATAAAGATTGGCATCTTCTCGGATGCGTTTGATACACGAAGAAATCATTGAAGGCAGTTCATAAAGAATATTTAATTCATCAAAATAAAAAGACAGCGCATCTCCAACATCATTAAGTTTTCTTTCTATTATTTCTGCTTCTCGATGAAAATTAAACGTAATTGTGTTCGCTATTTTATGCGAAAAAATTCTCATAGTGCTGTTCAACGCAGTGAAATCACGCTTCTTTACGTGTAAGGTATGATAATTTTCAAAATAACGCTCAACTTTATTTCTTGTATGGTAGAGCCAAGAATGTAGATCAATAATGATCTGTTTTAACTCAGGTTCAATATATTTTTTTGAATTTAATATTTTTTCGCATAGGTCCATAATTTGTTCGAATCCTAACCTAAATCCATTACGGCTATCCACCCATTTTTTCCATTTACCATTCTTCTTATAGACTATTCGAACAGTGAGATATCGGATGAATAATTCAGATAATAGGTTGTTGTCGACGTCAATATCACCATTAATAATGATAACACTTCGACGTATTGCTACACTCGCGCTGTTGATCTCTTCATAGAAATTACCAAGATTATTACAAACATAAAAATTTGTGTTTCTGTCTAAAAATGCATAACCAAAGCTGCATTTATGAATATGACGGAACACCGAATTGTATGAAGCATTCAGAAGATCCCCGTTGGATAAGTCAATTTCAGAAATGATTTTATCTATCCCAAAATCCACTTTATCTCTGTATGGGGATTTAATATTCAGTTTCAATTGTAATTCTTCTGTAAAATCTAACAGCCGTATAATGTACTCTCTGTGAGGTGACTTATCCAAAATATAATTAATATATCCAATGTCACTATTTTTTAGGAATGTCAGCAATTTTATCCGTTCGTATTTTACATCGTTATAGATAGAAATAACATGATTCAAATACCGACAGTAAAATGCAAATGAGAAGCGCACATTAAAACCTTGAGTGATCAACATATCATCAAGTCTTTCTTCTTCGGCGCGATCTCGTATGAAAAATTCCAGTTTTTCATCCACGAGTTCAGGGGCGTTTAAAAAATCAAAATAGTATCCCATATGGTCCCTAATGTTTTTTAAATTGTTGAGAAAACATCATACCCTGATATTCCCACAAAAGCACTTCTTGAAATTATCTAAATTTACACACCTTAAAAAAGGTATAATATATTTTCAATTTGCGTTTAGGGAAGCTGAGAATTCGATAACTTTCTGACTTAACTATGAAATATTAAATTTTTAAGTGCAAAAATTCAACTAAGATGAATGTTATTTTTTACCACTACAACCTAGATTCATTAAAAGGTATTAATTTCCGTATTATCTCCCTAATATATGAAATTAGTTGTGAACTTCCGCTTTTCGCTCACACCGGACATCGATCTTCGCGCCGGTCCGCTCAGTGCCATTAGCGGTCATTTATACGTAGTAGCTCAATTGACCGCTTCGTACGTAAAGCTGTCATTGGACTTTCTGACCTTACAAGGTAATCTGGCTTGCAAGGAAGCCGACCTTGCGGGGTCGGTATAACGCACTGTTATATGCCATAGGAGGACTAGTGGAAACGACAGACATTGTTCGAAAACTTTTTGACGGTGTTGTTCCTGAGAGAGCATCAGAGATTGTATCTATCGCTAACGATTATGATGCCCAGTTCCGACTGATTGGTGACCGCGAAGGATTTAACTTAGATGCTGGAGGGTTCTCCGCAATCCAGTACACCAGCAGATCAATGCGTCAAATGTGGCTTTTCGGTTATGCGGGAAGGCAGGCGTTACATTGTTATTCTTCGTCGATCGTATTGCTCAAATCATTCGGTGCCACTCTCGACATAAACGAAATCAACCTGATTCCAGATCAGGCAGCAGAAGATGAAGCTTTCGAGTCGATACTTGATGCAGTGAAAGACCTGAGCACTGCATTTCATGAAGACGACTTTGAATGGCCAGTGGCTATTCCTGAGCCTGAAAAGGGTAGGCCGTCAGATTCAGAGCGCGCTGCAGTATATGATCTCACGTGCATAGCTACGGCATATGTATTTTTACATGAACTGAAGCACGTAATTTTCTCAGCTGAAGGAAATGCACCGGAAGACCCGAAGGACGAAGAATATCTGTGTGATCAGTTCGCTAAGGATATGATGATATCCAAGATCGATCAGTACGCCGCAAGCAGTGGGTATCCCTCGGAAAAGGTTAGGATGAAGCGTATGATGGGGATCGCTCTAGCATCCGCCTTTATCCTTTTCGCAACAGGAAGAAACCGCCTCGCGGGTTCAGCGACTCATCCTCCCATTTACGGGCGTTGGTCGGCGACTGTGCAAGATGTCAATTTACCGGAAGATAACTGGTTCTGGCTGTATTTTTCCTCATTCGCCCTTGCGTTGCTGAAATATCATTCAATAACCATTCAGCCGAAGATCGTAAAAGATTATAAATTGCTATGCTTTGACCTAATCGCAGATCTTGAAAATGGCATATAACAAAGCAATCAAATTCGGTCGCCGGACGCTCGTTCCTCGCGCCGTTTATTGCGGGAGTTACTGAGCGGCAGCTTCTGGCACAAAAATGAAATAGAATCTTCTATCATTGAATGACCGCTCTTTGTCTGAAGCAGACCACCGCCTGCTTTTCGATCTAAGCGGACATCGCTAGCGTTATTTTATGTTATGAGACGGGGAGCATGTCAGTCAGATTCAACACCCTCAGTGAAAAAGCCCTCTTTTAAAAGAGGGCTGTTATCTGATATTGATTGTTATTTTCTCTCGTCTACTTTTTTAAGGAAAAATGTTCTTTAAATACGGAGAGTATTGAAGTGGCGCTTTCAGGTAACTCTACAATTCCGGTTTCCTTGTTGTAGTAAGAAACTAGAACTTGTATGTAAGCTTGGCCTACAGCTTGGGTGAGTGCGACAGCTGTCGCTGCAGAGATGACACCACCGAGAAGGGAACCCACGCCAGGAATAAATTTTAACGCGTTAGAAACAACAGCCTTGCCAACTTGAGCGACTGCTGTGACTCCAAGAATTCCTGCAACAACCGATGTAGTTGTTGATGTAGATGTATCTAGTTCAAACTCAGCATTGATTTTATATATCATACCACTTTGTATTGCTGCAATTAATGGAGCATCAGACCCGGGTATAGGGGAAGCACCTACAGCGCCAGCAGCAGCAGAAGCTCCATGAACAATATTTCTCGCGCCATTTTTCATAGCTTCAAGTCGTTCGCCCATTTTAACCATTTGAGCTTTTTTTAATGCTTGCTTTGCACCCCTCTTAGCCTCGGGGAGACATTTAAAACTCATATCTACTAGATCATCAAGCCCACTAACAGGAACAATGAATTTACCTATTTTTCTATCTTTTGAATTAACTCGCACATAATTATCTGCTACATAACTTCCATGATGCTTGTCAATTTCATTAATAGCTTCATGAACAAACTCATCTGTGTCTTCCTCAAGAGTTTTAGTGAATACTATTACAATAGGTATCTCATACTCTTTTAATATCCCAATAAGCTCTATATCTCTTGGTTCAACCCTAGCTCCTGAAGCATCAATGCACATCCAACCAAGGTGTGGGACATCATCCAAATGAGAGTAGCTATCAAAACTAGATTTAATTTCTTTTTTTAATTGATTTATTGTTCCCTCATAATCTTTTGATTCAATTCCTTTAGTATCCCATAAAACTAATCCTTTTTTCGGTACCGTAATTTTATCCAAGTGCTGTGTAACTGGTTTACCGACTCCAGACTTAACTATTTCCTCACCAAAAACAGCATTAACTAATGAGCTTTTTCCAACCCCAGTCGCGCCAAATAATATAATATTGAATTTCTCTTTTTTTTCCTCTGCTTCCTGCTTTGATTTTTCAGCATTGAAAGTTTGCGAGCTGTAGTCATAGGAATCACCAAGAAACTCTTCATAAGAGCCAGACATAATCACCTCTTTAATTATCGATTAGTAAATACTTCTATCTATAACAATGTTTAACCATGGTTTTTTGATTCTACTGATTCAGGATTAAAAGGCAATTCACCAACCTTGTTTTTATTGCCACGCAAAGAATGAATATCTGATGTGAGTATTATTTCCACAAATTTTCAAAAGATGACTTCGTTTTTTTTACTTTGGTCCACTTAGCATACTTTTAGTTATGTCAATAGCCTTATTTTCTTCTAATGCAATGCAAATTGCAGGTCATTTGCGCTGGCGTATTCATGGCTGGCTTGCAGCCACTGATCTTATCCAAGCAAGCCCTAGCGAATGGAGCGGTATGCCCACTTACAATTTTTTTCGAAGAGGGTACAGTTTCGGCCTAAGTCATAGTCGGTGATGATTTCTTTGTCGCTCGCGGCCTTCAGGTCTTGCGTGTAGACAAGTCAGCCTGTAAGTATCCCGGCAAATTGGACTATTCCTTTTTAGAGATCTTCAAACAAGCAGATCAGTATACCTTTATAGCAAACGTCTGCTCCTCGCTCACAGCGGACATGATGGTCACGCAGCCTGTCCGCTGCGTGCCAGGAAGGGACTAAAAGTTTACGCCTCGGTACTTTCCCGTTAGTGAAAAATCAGCGCTATCAGGCGCTGTGGGACAGTATTGATGTCGACAAGAAAGTGACTGCTGCAACGTTAAGGTGCGACGTAGCAAGTGAAGGGGATGCGAATAAAATTGCACCTGAATTTAGTGGGGAGTATATGTCAGTTAAGTACCATGAAACGATTGAAGGACAGGCGGAAAGCAGTACAAAACTCGCCTGGCTACAAGAGTTCAACGTCTTTGTGCCTCTTGCTATGCAGGTGGGTGATAAACCTGAAAGTTCGGTAAAACTGGATAATGTTAGCGTGACACGCTAATCGGCAAGCAGACTCACTGCTTAAGGCTTGCAGCCCGGCGCTAAAACGCGCAATGGCGTTACTGTGCTTTGCTTGGTCGTAGTGGGTGTAAGCGCACCCGTTTTAGTCCCATGCACCTTTGAGTAATCCGTTTGTTCAGCCATCCCCTGGTTCATTACGGATTCCGCCGGTAACACTATTGATTTAGATTATACTGGGGGGTTCAAGGAAACGAATGTGGCAGTCACTGGAACGCGCGGTGGAGTGCAGTATCCGTTGCAAGGACAGGCTCCTGATTCTTATGCAAATCCTGGAAATGGACATGCCGTGGTCTACGGTCCTGAGGGGCGCGCACTATATGATGTGTCTAACTCTCGGATTAAGGTGGTCGAGTGGAACCAAGCTTCGAATGGAACATATTTCTCCAAGAAGGGAAGTGATACAAAAGTTTTTGAGGGAAATGTTCCTCAGTCGGTTCTTGATAGTTTAGGATTGAAACGATGAAAGTTTATCAGGGTAATATTTCTAAAGAGTCATTAAGCCTGTTTGTTTCAGATATTGGCTCCGGAGAATTTTTTTCATATGTAGGGCACTTGGTTTCACTAGAGCAAGCAATTTCTGTGTTGGGTTTGCTCTCTCCTGATTTTATTGAGATCCAGGGGCATATTTTCTGGCTACCTAACGCTCAGCAATACGACCCGAAAAGGTTTCATTTGCTGGGGCTAGTAGAGAGTAAATCTAGTGTATTAGTACAAAGTACATCGCGCAGAGACGTTGAACGATACAGAAATATTTTTTCAATAAATCAGTTTTTTTCAAAGTGGGAAGATGCACCGGACCGACCCGTATTTAAAGTAGGTCTGTCAAAAGAGGCTTATCGTCTTTGTCATTTATTTGCCGAGCAGATAACAAGATATTGGAAGCGCGCGTTAGCGGAGGCTTTCCCGGATAAGGTATTTCAGTTTGAAATTGCTGACGACCTTCTGGATGAATATGGAGTTTGTCTGACATTTTGGCAGGAGTCTGTCAGTAATTCAATGTAACTGCCCACTCGTTAAAGGTGAGCGCTCAGGCGGACACCGAACTCGATAATGAAACGACGCATTTCCAGCCGCCCGTTCTGGATCGGCGTACTCCATTTTTTTGCCTTCCACAGAGGTAAACTCTGGAAATGCTGACCAGCTCCTGGTTGATTATCTGATGCCAATGTTAGTCCTGGATCCCGGTTGTTACGACAAATGCGAACTTCCGCTCCTCGCTCACAGTTGACCCTAGGAATTCCCAGGACGGACATTACAACATTGCCGCTATATAGATTGTCAAAGCTCACTAGAATTATCTAATCACCGGCTCGTTAGAAATGTCCATATACTGAAAAGGCCGCAACGAGAATCTCTCCCGCAGCGGCCTCTTTAGCATAACGTCATTATGCGAACCAATTTACTGTTTTTACTATTCTCGAATTATCTTAATTCGAGGGAGAGCATAATCCATTGCTTTGACAAATCCATTTTCTCTACTTGTATAGTGATGCCAACTATCTGATTTTGCGACTGCATCATCATATATGCTTTGTGTAATTGCTAAAAAATCTATGTTCACCCATGAAAATATCCCTTCATCAACAAACTCTTTTGATATTAATTCATAGTGGTTATTTTTTTTCACTCCAACATACAACTTATTTTTCTTCTCTATATTTTCAGCCAAACTATCAAATGAAATTATTGAGAAATCACTTCGCTGTTGCCCTCTGATTAGCGCAGTTTTTTGTGCGTTGTTTTCATATTCTGCTCTACGACCATGGACCAGAACATACTTGAAATTAAACGGGTTTCTCCCCATATGTGCCGGTTCTATAAATCCCTGTAGTATATTGTTTTTAAAGTGATTTTTATTTGATTCATTATCAAACCAAGCTCTCCATGTGTTCATTTGCTGTAAAGCAAGATTGAAGTCTGTATGAAAAGTTTTAGAGTTGTTTTTGAAATATTTCGAAGATGGTTTTTCAATTTCAACCAATACTACATTCCAGTTATCCGAGCTTTTTGATAAATATACGAAATCAGGTTTATAATCACTTGATAGAGGCAACTTTCTAAATACCGTACTGAAGTGAATCCCATGGTTTTGTTCGAATTCTCTTGGAATGAACATTGTATTTTCTTCAAGGTATGTTTGATAAGTCTGCTCATTCTCATTTCGATCTAATAATTCAAAGTACTCTTTCTTTTTATCGTTAATTTCTTGACCAGTCAGATACATAATTTACCATCTCTAAATTTAAGATTCTGATTAAATTTATATCTATGTAATAAATTTTACAAAGGCTTGGTTTGCGTCTATAAATGGGTAAAATCACCACATAGCGGTTCGAGGTACTGTGACTCCCGAACTTACCCCGGATTCTCGAGGCTTTCCTTTATATATCATATCATTGAAGCTATTTCCTTTTACCGAAAATTTCCTCAGTACGTGACTGCAATGCCTTCAACGCATCTAACATGTCGTCTCCGTTCAGTAAGCGCTGTGATTTTTTCTCTGTTGGTTTTCTGCTCCGCCGCGAAGGGCCACCGTTTTGATCCTGCGCACCAAGATAATTATCGTCTCCATCTTTCAGGTCTTCTTCGTTGAAATAAATTCCGTCATCGATGTCGTAATCACATAACTCGTCCTAGACCATGGTGCGCATCGCATAAGAACCTTGAGAGCTAAATTCTTTTGATTTTATCGGACCGCGCCTATGCCAATCGTCCGCTCTTGACATAGGAGCGTCAATGCGGTGGATGAATCGTTCTTCAGTTCACTGAAAAAAGAACGCATCAGGAAGAGGATCTACAAAACCCGGGATCTGGCCCGGGCGGATATCTTCGATTACATTGAAGTGTTCTACAACCGGGCCCGCCGCCACAGTCACCTTGGCGGCGTCAGTCCGGAGGCCTTCGAACAGGCCTCGTCGTGAGGACAGAATATGTCTACGGGCGTGGGGGCAGTCCAGTGACGCCAGCCCGGCAAAGACAGTGATGGTTTCAGGTGAGGTACTCTCTACCGGCGTCACAATCAGCCCTGGCGTACCCGTAAGCCCCAGCGCCTGCGCGAGCGCATCGTTTTTCTCCAGAACAGGGGTATGGCCCACGGCGTTCAGCGCATCGACGCCCGCGGCGTGAGCCGCAGCCCTGATATCCTCTGTCGTCAGGTTACCCTCGATATGCCTGGTGTGATAAATCCCATCGTGGTATGTCAGGTAGCCTGCTGCGTCTTTCGCTTTCCAGACCCCGATACCGTACAGCGCCGCCACCAGCTATGTCGTCCACCAGCGCCACCAAAGATTACGTTTGCTCGCGCAACGGGCTGATGGAGATCTGCAACGCGGGCGGGGGCTGGTCGGTCACGCACTTGGGCAGCGGCACGACGATCGGGTTTAACGAGGCGGGCGAGTTGTATGCTATCTCTCAGGGTGGTGCGTTCATTTCGGCTGTCGGCGATATGGCTATCAAGGCTGGTGGCAATATGGGGATTGAGGCTGGCGGGACGCTGGCTATCAAGGCTGCGCAAGTCACAGTGGATAAGGGCTAATGTCCGAAAAAGTGGTTAATCGGATCTGAATTACGCTCCTCGTTGTACCCTGCATTAAAAATAGGCAAATATTTTTAGCGCGTGATAAACTTACCGAAAGCAATAAGAGGAGCGAAAAAAATGAGCAGTCGTCGCATGCCAGCTCTTAGCCCGGAAGAAATCCGCAAAATTTCAGCAACTGCCGTGGCGAATGTCGCTGCGCAAAAAATAGTAACCAATGCCTCTACTGGCAGCACTTTTGTTAAGGCGTCAATGTCTGGGAAAGTCATGAGCAAACAGACTCATGTACGCAATTCTAAGGATTCATCAGGCTATGTAGTGAGAGGGGGAGACTCCCTCGTTGACAAAGCCCGTAAGGTCCTTGCTTCCAGTGCTTTATCTCAAAGCAAAAGCCGCGAGTATCTGCAAGATTCGTTTAACTCGGTCCGTAAAACGATCAAGTCATAATTTTTCCTATTTTGAAATGCCCCTGCTGGGGCTTTTTTTTTTTGGTGAAATATGGCCCAAGAAAACAAAAAATGGGTATTTACCGAGCTGGTAAAAGATCCAAATAATATAGAGCAACTAATTTCGTATGCCATCTATAAAGGATTCAAAGACGAAAAGGCGCAGAGTCTTCGAAGGGAGAATAAAAGCGAAGCTGAAATTGAGGATGAGTTAGTCAAATACCACGATCATTGCCTCACTTCGCCAAAGCAGCTGGATGTATTCCGGGAAAAAGCGTCACAAATCGTTGGCGGCTATGTTGCTGCGGCAAACAGCGGGCTACAGGCGCGTGCAGATGCAGAATTTGCTAAATTTGAAGCTGAAAAAAAGAAAGACATCGCGGCTCTCGAAAAGAAAGCAAAGGATGCTGAAAAAGCTGCCTTAAAAAAACTTATGTCCGGAGCGGAACAGTACAGCAAGCAAATCAAAAAGCCGGTAGGTTTTTTTGAAACATCTAAAGCATGGGGCTGGGCGCTGATTAAGTTTCTTTTTTCTGGTGTGCCCAAACTTTTTGCCACTGCATTTTCGATAGGCCTTCTATTTTCTTTATATGGGTTCATTAATGGAGACGCTGTTACAGGTCTGCGAAAAGGACTTTATAAAACAATTGATTTAACTGTGCCTGGGGAAAAGGTAGTTAGCGAGAAGAGAGATGTAAGTTCAATTACCCCTGAAGGACAGGAAGCACCAGCGGAGAAAAAAACCGCGACGGCGGGGCATAACCATTAACGAGTCGGGCCTTAACGCGGCCCGTCAATTTCGGGGTAGTAGCGGCGTTTGTAAGGGGATCGGCTAACTAAATCCGTTACATGTATTAGCTCAGACTTGATCTGACGATTTTCACTAGCAGCACATAATCAAATCTGACAGTCTACTTTGAGCGAATTGCGGACATCCTCACTATTATACTCTTATCAAAAAACAATGAGTCAAGCTTAATGTAAAATATAGAATCAAACTTGTATTAAGTGATGTTGTCATCCTTATGTTATTAATATTCTAAATTAACGTCCTTGTTTCAAATTAATCAGGAGGTATTATGGGTAAGAATAGTCAAAGTAGACGCGTGAATAAGAAAAAGCAGAAAAACGAAAAAATAAGAGAGTTAACTGCAAAGAAAAATAAAATGATGTACATAAAACCTGATATATTCTTTGATGAGTCGGGGAATACCGGCGGAAATTTACTTGATTCAACACAACCTTTTTTTACCTTAAGTTCAAGTAGCATTAATAAACCAGATGCACTTAACGCATTAGAACTAACTGGAAGCAAGTCACCAGCAGAAGCTCACTTTAAAACTCTTAGACGTAGAAAATCAGGTCAGGATGGAATTATTAGACTGCTTGAAAGCAAATACGTCAATGAAGAAAATGTCAAAATCTTTTTGGTCGATAAAAAGTATATGTTAACAACAAAAATTGTTGATATTTTAATCGAAACATGGTGTTTCAATCGAGGATTAGATCTTTATAAAAATGGGCAGAACCTTGCTCTATCTAATGTTTATTATTTCTGTTTCCCAGCTTTCTGTGGAGAGGAGAAAACAGATAAAATGTATCAAAAATTTATGAGCATGGTTAGAAATCAAACCCCTGAATCTATTGATGAATTTTACACGTCAGTTGAGGAGCTAAAGGCATGCTCAAGCAACCAAAGGTTTGCAAGCACAATCAATAGAATTAGCATTACCAAAAATGAAATTGATGACATTTTAGAAGATGTTGAAAAAAATACACTAGATCCTTCCATACCCTCCCTCTTCAAGCACTGTATAGAATGGGGTAAATTATATCCCAACGGTTTTTATATTAAGCATGACGATTCCAAAGCGATTACAGAGCAACAAGATATTTTTAATAAATTTATGGATATATCAAAAGTTACGGAGGTATATGGATATGATAGAAGGACTTTTGAGTTGCCAATTAAAGCTCGCTCTTTGACATTCCATTCATCGCAAGAGTATCCTCAACTACAAATTGCAGATATAGTAGCAAGTGCGGCAGCTTATTATGTTAATTGTTTAAAACGAAATGAATTAGATGATTATCTCTTTAAAGAGCTCAAAAGAATTAAAATAGATAATTACTTCAAAGATATGGTTATATGGCCTACAACATATGTTACGCCTCAAGAACTAGGAACAGTCTATACCGGTGGACTAAATCCGGCGGATGGAGTTGCAGAGTATCTTTCTCAATATCAATAGCTGACTTCCTGTTCAATTTGGGTCGCATTAGCGGCCTTTTTCTTCCCGCATTTTTCTTGGCCGTACGCTTGATTAACGCACCACAACGTAGCAACATCCGCTTCTGGCACTAAGCGGGCTAAAACAGACAGATTTGACGAGTTAAGGGTATGGATGAATTCTCCATACCCTTGAACGATTACTTCCCAGTTGATTTACTTGGTTTCAGTCCTGGGGTATTGCCGGGTGTATCCTTATTATCACGTCTGCGTTGATCGGGTTTTCCTGTTGATTTTGCAATTGGTTTTGGACCAGGTTTAAGCCCCATAATCGTGCTCCTTAGCCTTGTCAGAGGTTATTCCTCAATGTGGATATAACGGGAGCTGTAAGAATTATCAAGCTAGGATGGGCAGTGGGTAATGACTACTAGACTATTATATGAGCAATGTCAGTTTTTGACATGTAGCGATCGGTCCGATACTGAAGTAGGTTGTATACTGTTCGCGATGCGCCCTCAACAGTGAGGGCCACCTTGGATATTGTCAGGCTGATTGCGCCAATTGCCGATGCAGGACCTGCAGACTAGTTCCCGCCCCTGCCCATGCCGTAGCCGAGCCGACCACATACAGGTTTTGCTTAGCGCGTGAGACGGCTACATTGATTATGTTTGGCGGGCTTGCCGCCCACTGACGCGCCCTTTGCTGACTCGCTTTCGGAGCACCCAGTAACAGGATGACCGTGTCCGCTTCTCGGCCCTGGAACGTGTGGATCGTGCCTACACGATCACGGCACCACTCATCCAACTTTACGCCGAACGTTCGCAGCAGGTCGGTTTCTCTGTCGAGACGTCGACGCATGTTCTGCTCTACGATCTTGAATGGTGTAATGATAAATACGTCTGGATTTGTAATGCCCGATGCTGCCAGCTCTTTTAGCATTCGTACAACCGCTTCGCCCTCATCTGGACACCACTTCGTCTCAGCATCGCCATTGATATCCACCCAGCGAGATCTCCCCAATGCCGAGCCGATAGATCCAGGTCTTTTAGGTCCGACAGCATGGACCATTTGCTTGGCATACGCGATGGAGTTAGAAACATCGAACATTGGGTTCTGGCAACGCCTGTGAACGAGCAGTGGCAGCCCGACTTCTCGATCACCTATGTCCATGACGAAGGTGGATTTGAAGCGCGATGCCTGATCAGCAAGGGTCTGCGTAGATGCTGCGGGGGCAGACCATTCGATTTGGTCAATGTCAAAGAACTTGCAGATTTCGGCGTTCAGCTTTTCAGGAAGTGAAACTACAGGTGGGATTTGCAACGGGTCACCTACCACGATGGAGCGCTTTGCCCGCATGATAGCTCCAACTGCTGCCTGAGGAACGGCCTGGCCCGCTTCATCTACCAGAAGCCAGCCAATGCTCTCTGGTGGCAGATCCCCGAACATCGTCCGGACAGAGGCGAATGTCGTGGACACGGTCGGCACAACCATGAAAAGGCTCGACCAAAGGTCGGGGAGAAGTTCACGGTGAGCGGAAGACTGGAAGGCACCAGCCACCATGCCCGGCATCAATAGCCCAAGATTGTGTTGCAAGCGGCTGGCCGAAGCATCGATGAACGTTTTATGCACAGTCAGGGCAGCGGCGAAAAGATCCTCCCGCAGGCGATGAACCTCATCGGGAAGCCATGGCGCAGTCAGGTGGATAGCCTCGTGCTCGCGCTCGAAGAATCTCTCATCAACGACCCTGTCTCCCATGCGGTTTCGTGCTTGTGCCTCGGTTGCCTTCAATTTCGAGACAGCCTGACATTTGCTGGAAATTTCCTGGTCGAGTTGCTGTAACTGGGACTCAGTATTGCTCCTCTCAGCCCTTGCAAGCTCCAGGGCACCGTCCGTCCCCTGCGCCCGTAAGACTGATTGCTGCAAGGTCGCCGAGAGCTTCTGCAGTGTCGATCTCCACGACTTCCAGGCCTCAGTCGCGAACAAACGGGAGAAGAAACCTGGACGGCAAGCAAGATGGCTGTCGAGCATGATCTTGTCTTGCTCGATCTGCGATTTTGCCTTCTCATGCTCCCGTTGGCAGGATTCAGCAATCTGGTGTGCCTCTTCGACGGCTTCATTCAGACTCGGTCGACGCTGTTCCACCCTTTGAAGTTCGGTGATCGCTCCCTTGAGCGCCTGGATATCCCGTCGCATCTCTTCGATGCTGGCGATTTCGGCGTCTACCGTCTCCTTGAGTTTAAGAAATGCGGTTCGCGCTTTCAGCCAGGCCGCAGCAGCATCCGCTTCGTTGGTGCTGGGTCGCTCATTGACAACCACGCTGGGCATCACGCGATCGATGATTTCGCCAGTTCGTTCGTCCTTAATCTCACGCATGACATTTATGCCGCGAGCTGCTTTCAGGTAGGTAAGGAAACCACCGTCTTCATTCCACCAGAAACCTTGCTGGAACGCGCCTCGGTTGCTGCTCTTGCCGAGAGCAGCGGCGATCAACCCCCAAGTTTCGACAGGGTCGGAGGGGATGTCCCCCTCGGCCTCGGCTTCGAAATAGCCGACGCGTTTGGGGTTCGCAATCAGGTCGCTGATGGACCGGAAATAGGTGATTTGTTCATGGCGACCATTGGCTTCCTTGAGAGGAAGCTCTTTACTGACGTTCTCGACCGCTTTGTTATTGGAGGACGCTACAACGATCTCATGGCCCTTTAAGGATGCATGTAACTTGTAGAAGTGTAGGAAGGCATTGGAGCCGAATGCCAGCTTCTCGCCTGAGGTGGAAAAGGCATCCTGCGGTTTGTTGAATCCGGACATCGCCGTGGCCCGATCGAGAATGCACCCAACGACGATATCCCGGAGAAGAGTGGTCTTTCCGGTTCCCGGAGGCCCATTGACGCCGATGATACCTGGAGCATCTTTCAGCTCAGCACGCGCCGCATTCACGGCAGCCTGTTGAAGCAGCACCAATGGATGGCCACCTTTCGAAGGCCAACGAGCCTGCGGCATGAGCGATGGTGCTACGAACGGCTCGACTGCGGAAACGGGCGACAGCACGTCGATTTTCTCGTCAGGCCTGCCGATTCCCATGTAACGCCGCAAACCGGTTCCGGCCTTGCCCGTCTCGATCAATTTGGCTGCTTCACCGAGATCTTCAAGATAGAAGGAATTCAGTAACGAAGGTTCAGGCGGCGCCTTGGCCTTGAAATGATGAAACACCTTAATCGCGAATGTGGGTGGCTCAACCAAATGATCAGGCACACCGAACTGAGACACAAGCCATTTATAAGCTTTAAGAACGACATCCAAATCGATCGGTATGGGTTCTCCATCCTCGTTGTGGCGGCGAACCATTCGATCCAGATGCTCGATAATGCGCGGCTCAACATTCGGCCAATTCCCTAAGCTCCCAAGCTTCAGATCGAGAGCCGGCTTGAGTGCCCAGGCAAAACTGGAAACGGCGACGCCTTTGTCCTCAAGCACATAGCCTTCCTTGTCGATCAGGATCGAGCCAATAGCCGCTTTCTTGCCGTCCGGGCGTGAACGCTCCTCATCCTCGCCAAAAACCTTGACCAGTTCGTCCGTCGCCTTGTCGAGAACGATAGCGCCGAGGACAACCTCGAAATAAAGCTTATGGTTGGGCTTGCTGCGGGCATTTGGTCCCCACGGAATGCCTCGCTCCAATAGGGCAACTCTGGAGCGGTCGCCGGTTGCCATATCTTCTGGGCGCTTATAGCTTTGAGGAGACAGTGCTTCGATGGCTGTCCATGCTGACAGTATCGCGCATGCATCATTCGCCTTACCTGATGGAGAGAAAGACGGGAGCGGACCCAGGTCGATTTTTTCGTTGCCGAATGGCTGTCGCATGGCAGAGTCTGGGCTAGTTTTCGGTTGCTGTTGCACTACCGCTGCAGGCGCATCGCGGGGCATAACTTGGGAAGATTGCGTGGACGGTGAATCGGGATGACGCGCTGATGGACTGGAACCTGACATGGAGACCACGCCGCGACCGCTAAGTGCGGTTAGGGCTTGCTCGATTTTTGTCGTCAGCGTCCGCGCTTTGGCAGTGTTGCGGAAGGTCAGCTCGTTCAACAGCCGTTCAAGTTCACTGGCATTGTTGCGCGACCGCTCGAAGATTGCCTCGAGATCGAAGATTGATTTTTGCGCATACTGCCTTGTCGTCATTTCTTTCTGCTGCTCCATAATCTCATCAGTGGATGAGATTTTATGCTAATTAGTTTGATTTCTTAAACTGTTAACTTCCGCTCCTGGCACGGAGCGGGCAGAAAGCCAGAGCACAAGGTCCGCTGTAAGAGTGATGAGGAAGCTTGCAGTTGCTCTTACAACTGAAAAACATTGCTTACATCTTGGCTTCTTAAATCAAAGGGGAATGTGTCAGAGTGGCTGTAAGAGGTAAAAACTAGTGTCGTTATTAAGACCGTGATTGTGCAATACGTTCCCGTAACCAGGCTTCCACTTCGCTTTGCAGCCAGCGGGAACTACGCCCCAGTTTAATGGGTTTCGGAAACTCCCCGTCCTTGATGAGCTTATAAAACCATTTATCGGTTAATCCCGTCAGGCGGGTAATAAAAGCCATATCGACAAATTGGTCTTCGAGCAGGGCTGGTTTGGTCGTCATCATGAATGTCTCCGGTTGCGCTATGGAAACCGGAGTTGTGTTGATGGTTGTTGCTGTCCTCTCCGGCATAGCAACGGGTCGTCATGTAAAAAATGTAAGAGGATCTCCTCTGCAGCTAGGCCCATCCGGGAATGGCTGTTACAGGATTTGGGTTTAGGCCAGCCTTTATGTGGGCTGGCCCTGTCTGTTTTCATCTCGTCTCTTTGCTGTAGATGCCTGTTTTACATAAAGAGCAGAATTTCGTTCCTTCGTAGTGCCGCCCGCACATCGTGCAGTGCCAGCGGGTTGTCGTGTGTACTGTTGGTAACTGGTTTAACAGCCTTTTAAACCTTCCCACTCTGTCGGTATGGTCTGATTCCGGGGCAAGGTAAGGGCAGTGCAGGAAACTGACCGGATCTCCGTGCATGGTGTCATGCTCAAACCACGGCGGTGAGGTTCGGGTAGGGAAATGAAATATCAGTGGGCACTTGCAGTGGTGACACGACCAGTTTTGGTTCATTGTGGAATGGACGTCCCGGGCTGCGACTATCGTGCCTTTTTCATCCTGCGCCATATAACATTTTGAAACTGACATGGTGCCTCCTCAGTACGGTTTGATGGCGTGGAGATACGCACCTGTTAGCCTGCTTAACCCAGGGTGTTTTTCCTGGCTGTCGCAGATCCACTGTGGCAACTCTTCAGGTTGCAGACACGGAATACACCATTCAGAGGCATCGCTGTTTTTCGCCAGTTCGCACCAGCACAACAGGGTAAGAGACTCCCGAATACCGGGAGCAGTATTTAGCCAGAATGCAGATTTCAGTTGTTTTGCCAGACTGATCAATCCCAGACGGGCACATTCACTGAGTAACACCCCAGGAAGAAGGGGGGAATCGGTGCATTTTATAATTTGAGCCAGTTCGGGTGGGTTATCTGTAACGGGGGTTTGGGTCACGCTTAGCAGAAAGTGGGGAATGACCAGAGATGACGGAAGACCATTAAGTGACCTGCATCTTGTCATCGCCAGTTTATGCCAGCGCTTTATTTCCGGCTGACACAAGCCATGGGCAATATTCGCCCAGGTAAAATCGTCAAGCCAGGCCTGATAATGGTTGAGTAAGGATTTATTTTTCATTGTTGAATACTCTTATGCTGGGCAGCCAAAAGTCTCCGATTTAAGCGGATTGATTTGACTACCTTGATTGTGTGATTCGGGAAGCGTGATGAAGTAGGCGTCACCAAATGTGTGCTACCTCTGCTATATAAACAGGCGGTGACGTAAAAAACGGATTAAGTTAGAAGGGGGTTCTCGGTTTACCTAGCCCCGATGGTTCAGGAACCTCGTTACATCCCCAGATAAGAAAACCATCTTTTTGCTCTTCTTTCGCCAGATAGCTGATAATGCGCCGCAGGCTATGGACACTCTCTTCGTCGCGGTGATCGACCAGATTGTTTATATCATCACGGTAATATTTCTCAGTGTGGGACCATTTATGTCTACCTTGTTGATCGGTAATACATGTCCACAAGTCTCCCGCCTGTTCAATAAAACGGAATGACTTTTGGTGCTTTTGTCCGTTCAGATAGAACACACAGTGGGAATGAATCCTTCCGGTCTTTGTCCATTCAATTACCCAGAAATGGCCAATAACACCCGGAATACACATCATTTTTTCAGTCAGTTCTCGCATATCCTTCTGTAGGCGGTCTGGTGCGTTTTCTTTGTATCTGCTTGTCTCTGGTAAGTAATTAAAATCGATTCGAAATGCCTGTATCTTCGAATAGCGCTTGAGTAATTGATTAAGGTGCCAGTTAATCATGTTTAAGAGGAAACCGTTGGGAGTTATTTTTTTAAAGCAAGGGTATGGCGTATTCATTTTTATTTCCTTTGGGAAGAGTGGTGTCCAAAGGAATGTCCTGAAACGTATTTTTTAGAAGGAGTGATGATCGAGCATGCCAGTTTGAACAATCACTAATATGTTCAATAGGAAGGCGAGGGGTTTGGATAGCCCCCTGGAGAGAGCTCAGTCTGGATTAGAATCCTATGATATCAATTAACCTTAATTATCAAAAATGACGTCCAGGTCTCATGTGTCTGAGTGAATCAGTCCACATGTGAAGCCCTCACCCTGTTTATTTTTTATTCATTACTGACGATGTCTTTTCAGACTAAACCAGAAGCTCGTTGCAATCATATGATGTAATGTGTAAATCTAATTCCATGAAAATATGGGTTAAAAATAGTAAAATTATGCATTTTGTCCAAAATGCATAAGTAGGGGGTAGGATGTCAATTCGCATAACATTCAATGTTAAGTCGCCAATAACCATGCAAACTCTGGACGAGTATTGCCAGAGAACAGGCATGTCTCGATCGCAACTAATTTCAACTCTTTTGGATGCAACCACTCCGATTCTTAATGATATAAACGTTCACTATCAGCTTGCTCATGAGATGGAATCTCGCCTTATGGCTGGTGTTTACAGGCGAGATTTGCAACGGCAAAGGAATGTTGTCTCAGCGGAAAAGTATTGTCGAGAGATCTGGGAAAGTAAATTAGTGACTCTCATATATTATGATTTTGATAGCTCAAATGGTAGGGTTTATGCACGTGAACATAAACGACATAATCGGGCAGGTAAAAATCTTGGAAAGATTGAAAGTAATCATATTAAAGAACTCTGTGAACGTCTGTTTCCTATGGCTAAAGAGGGAGCTAAGTATGCATTCTTTATTTATACCAGCAGGCATATTTTATCTGATAAAGACGATGAGAATTCAAATCCTGTGAGATTTGCTGCCGGTGACGCAAAAATTCTGCTTGTCAGAGATGTAATTTTTGACGATCTCTTTTTTGATATCTCAAAAGCATTTTATATAAAAACGATTGATTTAATGTCGTCAGGAGTAAATGGGATACCGCAGGTCAGGAATGTCGTCGACAATGTTTACTGCTGGGTACCGATATTGTTCAGCGGTGATAATGTCCTTTTGACTCCTGTATATCGCATTGATCCTTTAGCCCAAAGTATCAGAAGAAAACCGGATCGGGTCACTATAGTTTTTCCTGTAAATGACAATTAACGTCTGTTAGTAACTGTACAATAGGGCGGTGATACGTAAACATATTTTTATGTAAGCTCATTTACATCTTGTGTTTCTGGATACAGGATAAACCTTTAACCCAAATAATTTCAGACAGATGTTATCTGCATGACCTTTCCTGAACGCTGGCTCATCAGAGCCGGTTTTCTTTTCCCATCAAGGAAAAATCATGCAAGAGAACAATGGCTTTACCGTTATTGAACATTCCCTGTCTGCTCTTCCCGACACCATACGCAGACATATCCTGAACCACATCCGCAAGATCACCGATTACGAACCCGTTATTGGCATCATCGGTAAAACCGGTGCGGGGAAGAGCAGCCTGTGCAATGCCCTTTTTAAGGGGGAAGTGTCGGCGGTCAGCGATGTCTCGGCCTGTACTCGTGAACCGTTGCGGCTCCGGATTTCAGTCGGGCGGTACAGCCTGACGCTGGTGGATTTACCCGGTGTCGGGGAAAGCCTCGCCCGTGACCAGGAATACCGGGCTCTCTATCATGAGTGGCTCCCCCGGCTGGACCTGGTCCTCTGGGTGATGAAAGCCGATGACCGGGCGCTCTCCATTGATGAGCAATTTTACCGTCAGGTGATTGGCGAAGCACACCGGCACAAGGTGCTGTTTGTGGTTAACCAGGCCGATAAAATTGAACCCTGTCATGAATGGGACTTGCTCACGGGGAGTCCGTCCGCGATGCAGTACCTCAATATCCAGAGCAGGCTTATCGATATCGGTAAGCTGTTTTCCCCCGCAGCACCAGTGGTGGCCATCTCCGCCCGGACCGGATGGGGACTGACCGCGATGGCTGAAGCCATGATGAAACATTTACCGGCGCAGGCGGGCAGTCCGGTATCCACACAACTGCGTGAGGAGGTTCGCACTGAGCAGGTAAAGTCCCGGGCCCGGTATGGGTTCGGTGAGGCGGTGGGGCGTTCACTGGACGCGATGGCCGAAGGCCCCTTTATTCCTGCCCCTGTCAGCACGCTGATACGTTGTGTCCGCGATGCGGTCGTGTCCGTTGCCCGCGCCGTGTGGGATTTTTTCTTCTGAGCCGTTATCTGCTACTTCTCCCTGAGCCCTGTCGCCACCGCGACGGGGCTTTTTTATTTTCACGCTATTTCAAGGAGTTTACCATGACCCGTCTGGCCTCGCGCTTTGGCGCAACAAATCTTATCCGCCGTGACCGCCCGCTGACCCGTGAAGAGCTGCTTCGCACGGTACCGAGTGTGTTCAGTGAAGACAAACATGCTTCACGCAGTGACCGTTACACCTATATCCCGACCATCACCCTGCTGGATAACCTGCAGCAGGAAGGTTTTCGTCCCTTCTTTGCCTGCCAGACGCGGGTACGGGATGAAGGCAAACGTGAGCACACAAAACATATGCTGCGCCTGCGCCGTGAAGGGCACATCACCAGCCATCAGGTCCCGGAAATTATCCTGCTCAACAGTCATGACGGCTCCAGTTCGTATCAGATGCTGCCGGGACTGTTCCGTGCCGTCTGCCAGAACGGCCTTATCTGCGGCGAGTCGTTCGGGGAGGTTCGAGTGCCGCACAAGGGAGATGTGGTGGGCAAAGTCATTGAAGGGGCCTGGGAGGTGCTGGATATCTTTGACCGGGTGGAAGAGAAACGCGAGGCGATGCAGTCGCTGTTGCTGCCACCTCCGGCACAGGAAGCCCTGGCCCGGGCAGCCATCACCTACCGCTTTGGTGAAGACCACCAGCCGGTGACCGAAGCGCAGGTCTTGTCCCCCCGTCGCTGGCAGGATGAAAGCAGCGACCTGTGGACGACGTACCAGCGTGTACAGGAGAACCTGATTAAGGGCGGACTATACGGACGCAACGTAAAAGGGAACCGCATGCACACCCGGGCCGTGAAAGGTATCGACGGTGACGTGAAGCTCAACCGGGCGCTGTGGGTGATGGCGGAAACACTGCTGGAAAAACTGGGCTGACAGCGGCTCCTGCCGGTGCAGTTTAGGTTAGGGAGAAATCCCGGTCAAATTCAGTCTGTTGCCGGAATGTTATAAACGGACATCTCCTGTCCGTCAGGGGCCCGCCCGGGTACCTGAAAATGTCCCTTTGCGTGGCCAGCCCGCGTCCTGACTCACTTCCTTTTCCTGAAAAAATAATTCCCGGTGTGTCCATACCCTGTCCGCCCCCCTCTTTAAAGTAATCACATTCATTTCAGTCAGTTAACTGCCACGGAGCGTATCCAATGGTTCAGACAGAACGCCGCCATGACCGGCTGGCTGTCCGGCTCTCCATCATTATCAGCCGTCTGCTGGCGGGGGAGACCCTGAGCGTGCAAAAGCTGGCCGCTGAGTTTGCCGTTTCTCCCCGCACCCTGCGTCGGGATTTCCGCGAACGGCTGATGTACATGGACCTTGAGTACCGCAACGGTATCTGCCGTCTGCGTTCCGGTGTCAGTGGTACGCAGCGTGAGCTGGACATTCTGACGTTTGCCCACCGTTCCGGTCTGGCGGACCTGTTCCCCGGACTGGACCGGCGTCTGGTCAGCACCCTGCTGGAAAGCGAAGCCTCGCCCTGTCTCGTGTGGCCGGTGCCCTCCGGCAGTTCACCGGCGCTGGCACTGTCCTTTTACCGTCTGATTAAGGCCATAACGGCACGCCAGCAGGTCGGGCTGCAGACGGAAGGCCAGCGCACGGAGTACCTGTCACCTTACCGGCTGGTGGCGCAGGACGGTGTCTGGTATCTGGTGGCGGAACACAACGGACAGCCCGCGGTGTTCAGGCTCGATGACATTCAGGTTGTGCAACCCACTGCCGAAACGTTCAGATGGAATGAACAGCTGTACCGGCTGTCGGAAAATCCCGGCTTCGTTCAGGCCCTGCCGCATTTTCGCTGTATCCGGCAGTCCCTGGATGTTCTCTCTTCGTCGTAGCTGTTTCTTACCGGTCTGCCCCGCACCTGCGGGCGCAGGCCTTTTTTTTATCTCAAACTCAATAAGGTTACTCCAGTGAAACGAAACCTGAACACCAGCTACCGGCTGGTATGGAATGATGTTCTGGGTGCATTTGTGGTGGTCTCTGAGCTGGCCACAGCCCGGGGTAAACGCAGCAGCACCGTACTGGCTATTGCCGTGGCCGGGCTGATGAGCACTGCCGCTCTGGCTGCCGGTAACACCACGGTTCCCGCCGGACAGACGGTGGACGGCGCGGTTATCAGCAACCACGATACCCAACAGGTCTGGGGCAGCGCCACCGGCACGGTGGTGAATACCGGCCAGGAATACGGTGACAATGATGATGCCAACACCGGCGGACAGTTTGTGCAGCCCGGTGGTGTGGCAGACAACACCACGGTGAACCGCAACGGCCTGCAGGCAGTTCTGTCCGGTGGCTCCGCCACCCGCACGACGATTAATGCCGGTGGCGGCCAGAGTGTGCACGGACAGGCAACTGACAGCGTACTGAACGGCGGTGAACAGTGGGTACAGAGCGGTGGCAGTTCCGCCGGTACCGTCATCAGTGCCGGGGGGTATCAGCTGGTGAAAAGCGGTGCGCAGGCCAGCGGTACGGTGGTCAATACCGGGGCGGAAGGCGGGCCGGATGCGGAGAACAGCGACGGGATGTTTGTCAGCGGTAACGCGACAGGCACCCTCATTAATGCAGGCGGACGGCAGATTGTGGCGGCGGGTGGCTCATCGACCGGTACCACCATTCAGGCTGGTGGCGACCAGAGTGTGCACGGTCAGGCACAGAACACCACGCTGGATGGCGGTAATCAGTATGTCCATGCCGGAGCCCTGTCCACCGGGACGACGGTGAATGCCGGTGGCTGGCAGGTGGTACAGCAGTCCGGGACCGTAGACGCCACCACGGTGAACCGTGACGGTAAACTCAGCGTGGCCGCAGGCGGCACCGCCAGCAACGTCACCCTGAATACCGGTAGTGCACTGGTGACCAGTACGGCGGCCACGGTCTCCGGTATCAACAGCCTCGGCAGTTTTAATGTGGATGCGACCACGGCCAGCGCCACTAACGTCCTGCTGGAAAACGGTGGTCGTCTCGATGTGCTCTCCGGTGGTTCAGCGGACACCACCACCGTCAGCAATGGCGGCGTGCTGGCGGTAGCCACGGGCGGTGTGGCACAGCATGTCGTGATGAATGAGGGGGGAGTACTGATTGCGGACAGTGGTTCAACGGTCAGCGGGACGAACACTGCGGGTGCCTTTGGTATTGATGCTGCCACCGGCAGGGCCAGTAACCTGCATCTCGGTAACGGCAGCACGTTCAGCGTGCGGGCAAACGGTGTGGCGGACAACACCACTGTCAGCAGCGGCGGCACACTGAATGTCAGCCAGGGCGGTATGCTGAGCGGGACCACCACGCTGACGGACAGTGCCACACTCAGCGGCAGTGCCATCAGCAATGACCGGGTGCAGGTCACCACCGCAACGGGGACGGGGGCACTTATCACCGGGTCGCTGGGCGGCAATGGTCAGTTGCTCAAGGACGGTGGCGGTACCCTGACGGTCAGCAACGGCACCCTCACCCAGTCAGCCGTGAACCTGAATCAGGGGGCACTGGTACTGGATAATGCGCAGGTCATCACGGACATCATTGCACAGACCGGCACGTCACTGACACTGACCGGCAGTACCGTGATGAACGGGGCCATTGACCCGACAGATGTCACTCTGGACAACGGTGCCTCCTGGAATATTGACCGTCATTCCACCGTGGCTTCCGTGCTCGACACGCTCACTAACGCCGGGACCATCAGTTTCTCAGTCCCTCAGGGTAACTTTGTGCCTGCCACCCTGACGGTGAAAAACCTCACCGGTCGCGGCGGGAGTATCCGTATGTTTATCCGTCTGGATGACCCGGCCTTCCTAACCGACAGGCTGGTGATTGACGGCGGCCAGGCGACCGGCAAAACCTGGCTGAACTTCACCAGCACCGGGAACAGCGGACTGGGCCTGGCCACCACCGGCAACGGTATTAAAGTGGTGGATGCCATTAACGGGGCAACAACCACCGGTGATGCCTTTGCGCTGGGCCATAAGCTCCAGGCGGGGGCCTATAACTACACCCTGAACCACGGTACAACGGATGAAAACTGGTATCTCAGCAGTGAAGCTGTTTACCGGTCCGAAGTCGCGCTCTACGCCTCGCTGTATGCACAGAGTATGGACTATGACCGGGCACTGGCAGGCACCTGGAGTCAGCGCAGTACGGCACAGGAAGCCAGAGGGATGTGGGGGCGTGTTCAGGGCGGGCATACCGGTCACGGTGACCGCAGCGGTATTGCGCAGGGTGCAACACCGGAAAGCAGCGGCAGCTACGGTTTTGTGCAGCTCGGGGGCGACCTGGTGAACGCGCAGACCGGTCCGGTGTCACTGACGGCGGGAATTTACGGTGCGGCAGGTGAGTCCCGTTCAGACGTGAAAAATGATGACCGCTCTGCTGCCGGGACCGCACGAGACACGGTATACACTCTGGGTGGATACCTGACAGCCGTGCATCAGCCATCGGGCCTGTGGGCGGATGTGGTGGCGCAGGGTTCACGGCATTCCCTGAAAGCGCAGTCTGATAACAACAACTTCGATACCCATGGACAGGGCTGGCTCGGTTCGCTGGAGACCGGCCTGCCACTGAGTGTCAGCAACAGTCTGGTACTGGAGCCGCAGCTGCAGTATGTCTGGCAGGGGCTCAGCCTGAACAACGGTCATGACGATGGCGGCTATGTGGATTTTGGCCACGGCAGCGCACAGCATGTCCGTGCCGGTTTGCGCTTTGGCAACAAGTCTGAAATGGCCTTTGGTCAGGGTTCATCCACCCTCCCGGGCCATGAGCGCAGTATGAAACACAGTGTCAGTGAACTGCCGGTAAGCTGGTGGGTCCGGCCGTCGGTGGTCCGGACATTCAGCTCTCAGGGCGACCTGAATATGGGTACCGCAACCCCGGGGAGTAATGTCACGTTCAGCCCGTCGCAGGACGGCACCTCGGCTGAATTGCTGGCTGGTGTGTCAGCGCAAATCCGGGAAAATGTGACGCTGGGTGTTCAGGGCGGATATACCCGCAGTGTCAGCGGGAACAGTGCTGAGGGTTATAACGGCCAGGCCAGTATGAAAGTGGCGTTTTGATAAAAAACAGTACAAACGCTCCCGCTCAGGGAGCGTTTTGTATAAGACTGGTATCGGCAACAATTTGAAGAAAGTACATTACGTCCACTGATTGGTACTGTTTTTCAATGTAAACAATGAGTTAATCGGTTGCTATGAGCGATTAACAGACATCTCGCAAACGCCGCTAAAATTACTAACACTCATGTGTGTTAATCTACGGAGAACAGATCACTCCGAAAATTCTTTCTATCTATCACAACACTAAAAAGCCAGCTACCACTGATGGTAACTGACTTTGACATCAGCGATTCAGGCTAAGAATAGGCCTTGTTGCACATCGCGTGGTAGGACTAGTTAGCCAGCTTTGTGGTAGAAGCTCTTGTCTTGTTGCTGGGGATTTGTTCTCTCCGTCAGTACCCCACGTGCTATTCAAATTACTGAGGTCACCAATCCTAGATTTAAATAATAGTTCCAATAAGTTAACTCGCTCCGGATCTTTGGTCATATAGCCAATTGGCAAACTAATACCACTGTCGGCATTAGGCTGACCGTGATACTGTATGAAACCGAAAATGCCCGGGATTACAAACAACTCAATTCGATCTAGTTCAAATGGAGTAGATAATCCGTATGGGAATATATTTAGTAGGTAAGGCCTAATATCCCATTTTTTACCTTGATGGATGAGGGATACTTTTGCATTACTATCTCTTTGCTCAAGAATATTTTTTAGAGCCTGCACAAAGCGGTCTATGTCCTCCGAATTAGCCCCCCAAAATGGAACGCTACTCGGCATCCATAGTGCTTTTAGCTCAGTAACGTCATTATGTTCGTGTAGTGTTTTACGAATCCATTGCAATGCTTCACGTCGATTTTCAATTAGATACATGGGCCCAAAAACACCACGAGTATCTGGTGAACCATAACCCGTCTTGCTTTCATCTCTAGCATGCATCCACCCTGAATAATCTACCCGGTAGCCGTTTACGAATGGCTTAAGTGTATGATCATCGGCTAGATGGCAATATGTTTCCGCATCAGTGCCTTTTTCTTCTATGTAATGCGAGCCAAGAAAATCTGCGATATGGGCTTCTAGCTTACTGCTTAGGGGGCGGCTCAGATTAGGTCCTAGCCGTTCAACAGAGCGAATCAACTGTTTTGGTTCATCCTTACCCCGCAGATAGGTGAATTCAATGTCAACTGCTAACTGAAGCACTTCACTTGCACTACAGCCCATCACTTTATAAAGCTGAGTTCGTTGGCGCTCATGCTCGTTGTTGCGAGTTATTTCTAGATAACTGCGGAATTGTCGACCAAACTCTTCAATGATTTTATCCATTCCTAATCCTTTTAGGGATTCGGGCATGGCAAGTTCTGGTAAACCAAACATCAACCGGCTCAATCGTTGTTCTTTACGTATGGTCAAAGCAAAAGCGTCAAGTACTACATGTTCGGTCTGCTCATTGTATTTAACCAACATTGGTATGCCATCCCCATCACCGACCTGGCCCGTTAACAGTGGGCTTGGGACTAAATAACCCTGGTGATCCAATGTAGCTAGGCGCTTGTCTTCTAATGAATTTAGTAATTCTTCCTCTTCGCGTTCAGAGAGCCCGAAGAACTCACGTAGCTCGAGAGGCAGCATTCGTTCAAAGAGTATTAGCAGTCGGCAAGCAAATAGCTCAATGGCAGGCATGGGCTTTTCTTCAGTCCAAGCTAAGTTCATGATGTATTTTCTAGCAGGGATAAGGATGGTAATGCGATTCCCTATACGAGCTTTAATTTCTGTAGAAAGCGGGATCATATTGGTGTGGCTTCCTTGTTGAATTTAAGAGTCGTAATCATCTGATAATGGCTATTGTCTTGTATTGCTTGCTCTGCGATGTATTCATACACTGAGCCCAATGCAGAGTCATTGTTATCTTTACGCCACATTCTGCTAGCTCCAAGAATAACTAAGCGCTCTTGAGCTCGAGAAATAGCTACGTTGATTCGGGGAGTGTCCCGTAAAAAACCCTGCAAAGCGCCGGAATTGTCTCGTACTAAACTAAGTATTATGATCTTGTTTTCTTGACCTTGATAAGAATCAACGGTATCGATTCGGATCAAATGGCGCAGCGGGCCCATCCACTCAGCTTGATTGAGCTGAGTCTCGATTTCATTTTTCTGCGCCCTGTACATGGTAATAATTCCGATTGGATAAGGCTGTTCATTAGTGACGGTTCTTTGCAGATGTTCAACAGCATCGGCCTCAACAAGTACGCGTAATGATTGTAATAACAAATCTATTTCATGTTGATTGGTGTAGCCGGGTTTAGCCTCTTTTTCACCTTGCTCAGTGGTTGTATCTATCCAGCTAACACCTTTATTCCATGGAGAAGGTAATTCATCGTACCAGTATTTGGCTGGCCCTCGCCCGGTGTGCAATTTTCCAATATCATCGGCATAAAAACACGCTGAAACTAGATCACCAATGGGTTCAATCATCCTATATTGTGTATCCAGAGTCACTCCACTACATGCCTTGAAGGCACGCTCGAAATCAGACTCTCGAAAGGCCTCTTTACTTACATCAAGTAGTTTGCTTGCGTGCTTGATATGCCCATTCTGATAAAATGGTGGTAATTGCTTGTGATCGCCCACTAATAAGACGCGTTTCGCGCTTTGCAAAGCTACCATCAACTCGCTGGCTTGGGCGCGACCAGCTTCATCGACAATAACCCAATCAAATTGGGTCTGCTCCAGCTCTAAACTGCGACGTCCAACCCCCACTAGAGTGCCGCAAGCTAATTGTTTTGTTTTTAACATAAAACGCTCATAGCCAGCTTCTCCGGAGCGCAGGACATCAAGCCATTCTTGGCTTAAGGATAGTAATCGATGCAGGCGGTCTACCTTAACGGGGTTGTTTACTCCATGACTTTGAGCTAAGACCTGAAGCAGTTTGTCCAGTAGAAGATCACTATCTGTTGGCAACTCGCCAAACGTGCCATCAAACTGTTGTCGGATTATAGTTTCAATCGTTTCTAAAGCTTGGTTTCGCTGATGCATTAATTCCGTTAACTGGTTTGCATGGGTCTCATTGGCATCTCCGCCAGTATGTACAAGCTTTTCCCGTTGACGTTGGAACTGTCCTAATTGTGCCAGCAATGGAGCCAGTCTACGGTGCAATCGTGTTGCATCTTGAATAAGTTCATGTGGTAGCTGCAGTCTCGAGGATAGAGCATTTACCCGTATGTCATATTCCCGGTGAAATTTGTGGCGGATCTTCTGTTGTAAAGCCCGACTATGTGTTGGCAGCATACGATCATCGATTAGTGATTCACTACCAATTCGAATAGTATCCAGTTCAAGACCTTTGTCAGCGCAAAGTTCACGGGCTTTTATTGCGACGTTATCGACCGCAGAGTGCTGCTGCCCTACCAGTAGTATGTTTTTCGCACCTGCATGCTCAAACAGATAGTGAATGAATTTGCTGACGAAAGTCGTCTTCCCTGTACCAGGAGGACCTTGAAGCACGCCAACAGGACCTTGTCCTACCAAAAATTGAAACGCCTCGAGTTGCTTGCTATTTGTCTCCTGACCAGGCACATCATATAACTCTCGTAGTTTCTGGATAGGTGGACGTTCTGTCATTTCCCGGAGTAAAGGAGGTTGTCTGACATCAAAGTAGTCGACCAAGTTGGGTATGACCGATTTTTTAGTTATAACCCGGTTCAGAGCCTTGAGTCTAAGGTCTCTTGACGATTTACTACGAATGGATTCAAGTTGAAACAACTTGCCGGGCGTGAACTGCTTAGTGGCCCAATTGTTGACAGGTTGTATAGCCACAAAACTACTGTTCGTCTCGTTGACGACAAGCTCTCCAAGCTTTTCATCAGACTTAGGTTGATAGATGAAGTAAGTCTCATCTGCATCGATCTGCAGATCTCGTCCATCGAGGCATGAATATGGGTACATTGGATACCCACTATCGCTAATTTTTTCCTCTGCATTTGATTCAATTTGGATGGTTTGACGAAGTTGTCCTTCAGAATCAGCTAATGCCTTCCATAATTTCTCTGGAGATAATTCCCTGCGCTCTTCATCTGTTAAAGGACTTTCAGAAACGTCTACGGATAGATTCAATTGCTCAATGATCACATCGATGACAGCTTCCATGCTTAGGATTGCATCTACCAAAGAGCATTTTTCATCCACAGGGCCATTCTTCAGGGCAATAAGTTGTGGTAATCGACCAACAGAACGTCGTTGGGCGCTGACAACATCACTTAGTGGAATGGGGGCTGTATACCGGACTTTGGTAATGATACGTGCTTCCACATCCACGTTTACTTGTAAATAAGCGGTATTACCTGTAATAAAGCAAGCAAGTTCGCTTCTGGAACCGCTAACTCGGCTATCAACCCATTTGCAGTTGAAATAGTAACCACCGTCGGCTGGGGCCAAAAGTGTGGGATCAGTCGGGAAGTTGTTACCCCTCCAACTCAACAAAATCGGTTCTTTTTCTTCAACTTCTGGCTGTTCTAATTTTTCTAGTTGTTCTGGCTCTAGGACTGTATGTAGTGAATTAAGTAATGGAGCAAGGTCGATTGGAATTTGTGTTTGATTATCTCGAGCTCTAATGAGTTCTTCTTGAACTTGTGGTGGCAAGTCTCCCGAGAAAAGTTCTTCAACGATCTTGAAAACCGCATATCGGTCTCTCCCATACGCATCAGTGATGGCTGGATTTAACGGCCCATAATCTGTATTAAACGCCTCTGTTTCGCTGCCGTAATCAAGAACATCTACAAGCATGATTTGTTCAGCATTGCAGTCTTTTACAAGAATATTATCTGGATGCAAATCTCCATGGGCAAATCGTTTTTCGTGGAAATCCATTACGGTGCTAACGAGATTAATTGCAAGTTCCCTTTTATCTTCTTGAGACAAAGTTAAACCAAGCAAGTAATTTGGCCAAGTTTCACCCTCCACATATTCTGTGACTACAAACAAACCTTGTGGGTTCATTAAACCAAAGTCTATAATCTTTGGAGTTGCCAAGGTTGTCTCTTGGAACTTTTCCAGTCTTTTTAGAAACTGCAATACTCGACGATTGGAGCCTGGCTGGTTTTGAGAGACCTGGACGTTATCCCATAGCTTTACAAGAATTTCCCGATTATCTCTATGGGCTACGAAAGATTTCTTATTGTTTCCACTGGCTAAAGCCGCTAGGGCACTCGGTAGCTGCTCTGCGGATGGCGGAAAGGCCTGGAGGATTAAGTACGGTGTAAGTTCTTGCCGTCGGTGCGGGCTGTGCAGCAACTGCTCAAAGGTCTGTAGTGATTCTTCATCTTCTCCAGGACATGTTCCGGTAAGGGCATTGAATTCTCCCAGCATGCTGTGGGCTCCTGCGAAGCGTTCAGCGGCATCCCAAGAAAGAGCCTTTTCAAACCAAGAGTTCAAAAGTCCATCGAAAGGATCGTTTAAAGGGGGAGCCCATTCAGGAACACCATCCACTTGCTCGAGCTTTTGATTAAAGCAAATCTGATAAGCGACGGAAGCTAGTAGGAAAACATCGATACGAAAAGCGTCAATGATCTCGCCTTCACACATAGCATCTTCAGGCAGTGCGACTGGTGAACTTTGCAATAATTTCCGATGTTCGGATACTGTTCCCGTTTCCGGAAAAAACGCGGCACCGAAACCTGATGCCAGAATACTGCTATGGTTGTTGGCATACCAGAGATTGTGAGGATCTACATCGCGGTGAGCAATATTCAATGCATGTAAGTCACCAAAAGGAGCTAATAGAGCTCGTACCCTATCAATCCGTTGCTCTTTTGACCATGATGCAGAGTCACTGGCTATAACCTCATCCAAACGCTCAGTATTTCGAGGCAATTCATACAGTTCACAAAAATCCTCTGTGATGTCATCAGCTGAAACATCGTTGACATACCTAAGCAGGTAATCACGCATATTGCTGTTATCACGAATAAACTTCCCTATCCGGTTTTCACGAAGAGCAATATCGGACCAAGTTGATTGTAAGGCATGTAGGGTGCCTAATTGATTAAAATCCCAGCGACGGATCAATCCTTTCGCTGTTGGCATGGTCTTATCTTGAGCCAAATACTCTTTGTAGATAGAGTTTCTGTGAGCAAACCAAGACTTGTTCGTGTGGGCCTGAAAATTGCCAACAACAAGCTCTTTTTTCTGAATCTTTGGCCCTTCGATAAATCTGTAGATAATCTGCAAAGATTTTTCGGAATTTGGTCTCGCTTTTCCCGTTGAGTTGAAGAATCCTGCCAGATTCTTATTTGCGACTAGCGCGTCATACTTTTCTGGAGCTCGAATCGCTAAAAATTCATCGAGTGAGTGTACAAAAGGCCTTTCAATCTGAGGGAGATTGTTTGGAGTAGCGCTTCCACAGAGCACTACGTGTGCTTCTACAGTGAGCCAGTAACCGAGGTTGTGTGACAACTCTCTATCAAGTAACTTTTGTAGGCGTTGGGCATGTTCTCGTTTGATAGCAAAAGGACTTTTTCCACGGTTTTGACCATTCTGGATCCACATCCCGTTATCATATTCGATTACCCCATTCCACTCTTTGAGCTCAACTAAAAGCAGTCGGTCATGGGTAATGATCAGACAGTCAATTTCCATTGGCCCTTGCGCATCCGATGCAACCAATCCCGCGAATCCGTGCCAACTGCTTTGGAAGTGCTGCTCCATTTTACTTATTGCTCTAAGTTCACTTGCGTGCAGTCCAGCCCCACCCACTTTTTTTATGTCCATAGACTCTATGTCCTTGTTACAGAAATTTTATAATTTATTGAAAATAGATTATTGTCGGAAGCGGTAATCATGTTACACATCAAAAATTACACCAAACCTCAAATTGCTTAATCAGTTATGTGATCTTCTTCCAATAAACAAGCATTGCAAGATGTTTTCAAGTAGCGCTTCTAGCACGGAGCAGCCTCTCAGGTCGTTGCTACATTCAGGATTAATGTTGTCCTGTCTTTACCCAGAGTATGGCCTGCCGAAGATGGATGACTCTGTACTTGATTCACCACTGACGTACGACTAAGCGGCTTTACAAGTGCTTTTATCCTTTTGTTTAGATCATAGACAATTCTGAACTGTTACTTTTTTTAGAGATAATATTTTTGCATTATTAAAAAATTGACTTAGAAATATTTTGTTGAATTTTAAATAATCTCAGATATATATTATTAACATGACTATCTATGGAGGTAATCTCGGGGGGGCATATATATGTAGTTTGTCTGAATTTATGCTTATTATTTATGTCTGCTTATTATTCATGGGAAATGTTCAACCCTTAATTGGGCTAGTCTGGACAAAACCTGTCCATGTGTCGAAGCGGTATACGATGCATTTATACACATATTTTAAATAACCTATTGTAAATATTGCATTATTCAGTATAAAAATATTTTTATCTTAGTGTCCATACCCTGTCCGGCATCCTCGTTAAAGTAATTTCTCTCGATAGAACTGTTCATTACCGATCAAAAAAGCTTTTACAGGCACTCCGCCATCGTCTTAACCAACGCGTATCTATTTACTTCCGCTTTCGTTGCGGGAAACTACAAAGGTGACTTTATGAGATCAATGATTTGTATCCTGCTCGCTGCAGGTTCACTAATGATAAATGCAGGTAACGCTCTGGCTCAGCCTTTTCGCGGAATACTGCCTGCAGCGGTTAATTACAAGACCGGTAACCGTTTCTGGTGTGACGCTCATCTGCAGATGACTCGCAAATGTACAGTCACGGAAGCAGATCAACCAGGAATGATGGTGATTGTGCATTCTGCGCCCACAGAACACTGTGAAGGTGGATTATGGGGTTTCATCAGTATCTACCGGAATGAACCATCCCTTGGCTTTACAATCACCCCAGACCAAAAATTTGGTGTAACGGTTAAGGACTTATGTCGTCCCGGCACGGTTGTGATGTTTCAACCCAACAGTACACATCCCGATTATGACGATCTCGTCGGTCTGTACCAAGGAAAGGAAATCTTCCGTTATAAACACTCTTCATAAAGCCAGAAGATTCCCCTCAAGACTGCCGCGTCAAAGTTGAGTCTGTCTTTATGTCCCTGAGCACTTCGCTCATGTATTCCAAATTCATATCACAAGAGTCCTGCCAGCATTCGCTGGCAGGACTCTTTATTATTTTCGGGAGTTTGCTATGTCTGATATTTGTTTCGTTTCATCTTCGCCGTTCACAAGTTCTGAACGGCGAATTATTGATTGTGCAGTCCGGACGCTGGAGAAATATTTACGGAAAACAGGGGAGGCATTCACGACGTCTGAGTATGCGAAAGAGTGGGTTCGCCTGCAGTTTGCGAACCTGGATCGTGAGGTATTCACCGTGCTTTACCTCGACAACCAGAACCGGTTTCTTGATAAAGAAATACTTTTTCTGGGAACGGTTAATCACACAGAAATTCACCCACGTGAAATCGTTAAAGGAGCTCTACGTCATAACGCTGCTGCCGTCATTCTGGCTCACAATCACCCATCCGGATACACGGCACCCAGTGAGTCTGATAAGGCAATTACCCGCAAGATCATTCAGGCACTGGCGCTACTGGAAATACGGGTGCTTGATCATTTCATTATCGGCACTCACGATGTTTTATCCTTTGCCGAGCACGGATTGATGTGATGGATTTTTACGTTGTTGCTATTCAAATTAAATGTAACTCATTGCTTAAGGATGAAAATTTATGAACATACGTATCAATGATTTAACCAGAACAACCATTTTTTCTCTGCTGCTCATCAGTGGATATGGCTATGCAGACAGTAATATCGTCACAGCTGAGCAGGCGATGAACTGTAATACAGCTGCTACCCCCGGGACCGGTGATGCATGCCCCTATCCATTTGACGTTGAAAAAGCCGATGAGGCATTCAGAAAAACGGTCAGCCATGCAATGGAGAAGGCTGGCCTGGGTAAGCTATGGAAAAATGAAGGAATTCTTCGTGGGCCCCAGACACCTCTGGAGCCAGTGACCATTTCGGGCTTGACCTGGTTACGTTCATCTTCCTGCGAACAGCATAATTGCGGGGAGCACTATATTGCATATCTTTACCAACCCAACCTGAAAGCATTCGTGGGTCTCTACAGTAATGGGGGTAAAAAGCTGTTAATCGGAAATCCGGATGCAGCCCAACTGAAACTTCTGCAGTCTCAGTGATTTAATTTCTTTCTGATAAAAGTATTCAGGCATTGTATTCGTGCCTGAATACAGATAATCCCACTCACTCATCCCACGTAAACGTCTGATAACCACTGGCCTTTGCAACATTACAGCCAGCCCCCTGTCCTCATTCAATTATCAAGAGAGAAAACAGTATGACTACAACCGCTCCCCATCGATGGGGACTTCGGCGTGATGTCACGCCATGTTTTGGTGCCCGCCTGGTACAGGAAGGATATGTACTGCATTACCTTGGGGACCGTGCCGGTCTCTATGGAACGTTCTCACCAACTCAGTTACAAATGCTCGATCGCAGTTTTCCGATGTTTGTCGGGCTTATGGAAGCGGCACTGCGTTCTGGCGAATTGGACCCGCATAACGCTCATGTCATTAGACTCGAAAATGAAGGTCTTGCTTGCGAGGCCGATACACTAGGAAGTTGTGGCTATGTCTACGCCTCAATTTATCCGGCTCCACAGCCAGAATAAAGGTGGCAGATATGCCAGTCCCCATTGAACGCCTGAATGATTTATGGCTCGAGCTGAGAAATATTGTCGTAGCCGAAGAAGACGGTACGCTGAACATCAGTGAGTCTTTTATCCACTTTCCCACCGGAACGCCTGTTTCCGATATTTGGATCTGGTTCGAAATCAGTAATAACGAGTTCATCGTTGCCCAAAAGCTTTACGGCATACCGACACATCATTCCTCCTGAAATTACTCATTAAGGATCACGTATGAAACAGTTAACTTCGCCGGTTACGGTGCCGGTTTCACCATGTCTGTCTCCCGAGCAGGTATGGCAGACCTTACTCACTTATCTGCTGAATAAACACTACGGGCTTACTCTGGATGACACACCTTTTCATGATGGCAATGTTATCAGTGAGCATATTGAGGCAGGCGTTGCCTTAGTCGATGCGGTGAATTTTCTGGTTGAACGATATGAACTGGTGCGTATCGACAGGCATGGATTCGCATGGCTGGAACAGTCGCCGTTTTTAACCACACTGGAAGTTTTGCGGGCAGGTTACGCGACGGGGCTAAAAGTAGCTTATGCAAAACCAGACATTAAGGAGGGCAGGGGATGACGCTAATGACTCCAGCACTTCCGCTGCACTGTATCTTTACCGGCATACAGTGCAGCACTGCGCACATAACGGACCAGGACAACGAACGCCTGTATCAACTCTCACGTGATATGGCAGTGTATGGTGATGCAGAGTGGGTACATTTCACGGGGACGGGATATTTAATTCGGCTCGATGCTTGGCAATACCCGGTGCTTCGGTTGAAACGACTTGGCCTCTCGAAAGCGTGTCGTCGATTGATCCTGGCGTTATGCCACCAGTATGCGATCACCTCCATCCATTTCGATGCGGCTGGTGATGTGTTGCCTGGAGTAGAGCATTTCGATTGGTGATTGTTTTTTACGTAAATGGATGCAGGATGGGGCTACTTGGCAGATGTGTTTTCCGCCATCCCCATTCCTGCAATAAATGATACAAAACATAATGTTGGTATAAACGTTGGTATAAATTTTATCGAACACATTTTAAATCATATTTATCAGGTGATTATTGCTTATGTTCGAATCCTGTAGGGACCATATTTTTCTTCTCCTTATGTATATCCCGTTAAAGCCCGCATCAATACTGGATTCTCGTTCTGCTGACGTCTATCAAGCGCGATTAAAAGCTACACCTATTTGTTTGGGGAAGAAATCATCAGCATACGGGTTAAATGTATCAACACTATTTAGGACGAGTCAGTTTGAAGATTAAAAAACCGGAGTAGCCCGTTTTTTTAAGATGTGAGTAGCTGATTAAAATCCTCAGAAGCCAGATCGCCTTGAATACATAACATGTCTCTCGCTAATGCCCGACGCTTTTGCAGCAGTGCATCCAACGTTTCTTCAAACGTGGGGATACTGGCATCTGTTATAGTTGGATAATAAACATACACATCTTTTGTCTGACCAATACGATAGGCACGATCCGTCGCCTGGTCTTCTTTAGCCGGGTTCCAACAACGGGTGAAATGGATAACATGATTGGCTTTCTGCACATTAACCCCAAATCCGACCGCCACAGTTGAAAGGATAATGATCCCAAACCCAGGCTGATCCTGAAAAATATCGATGAGTTTTTGTCGGCTATTCGCACTTTCACTTCGAGTACTGGTATCACCATTGATGACATAAGGCTTGAAGCCAAATCGCTGATGAATGGCGTATTTCAATTCGCGCTGAATATCTCTCAGCTCAGTAAATATAATGACCTTATCATCACTCTTTTTCGCAATGTCTTCGAGTTTACGCATCATCCACTCCAGTTTGGGTGAGTGATCTCTTAAGCGGTTATCCGGTTTTACACTGTAGGGATGTGCGCAAATCAGCTTCAAACGATGCAATAAACCAAGCATTCCCATTCCAGGTTGCTCCAGTTCATCCTGCATTTTTTGTCGATTCTGATAAGAAGCAATCGATGAAACATACAAGTCGCGCTGCAAGGGATCCATAGCCAGTTGCTTACAGGATGTGTCCTCAATTTTTGAGGGTAAATCTTTTGCTACATCCTCTTTGGTGCGTCGCAGTGTCTGTACTTCGATAATGCGCCGTAGTGATTCCAGTACGAGACTATTTCTTTCGGGAGCGCCTTCAATTGGTCGTAAATATTGCTTACCGAAATCATTAAGCGCACCAAGCAAACCTGGCTGGGCAAAATCAAACAAACTCCAGAGATCCACCAGCGTATTTTCAACAGGTGTTCCGGTGCAGGCCACTTTAAACTGCGCCTGAATAGCATTCGCCGCATGAGTAATTAATGCCGCTGGATTCTTTATTTTTTGAGCTTCATCGCAAACCATAATTGACCATTTTTGGCGTGCGAGAGAGAACTCTTGATCGCGCAAGGTTTCGTAAGTGGTTAACACGATTTTTGCACCACCAACCCAGCCTGGACGCAGCAGATTTTTAATGCCCTGCACTCTTAGTTCTACGGGGATTTCATCCTTATGGAACTTCACCGCTTTTACGGCATTACCATAAAGTTTAAGTACCTCAAGGTTTGCGGTATGAAAGAAATTATCCAGTTCACGCTCCCAATTATCTAATAACGATACGGGTGCAACAATCATCGTGGGTAAACCATCAGGATTTTTTTCGATATACCACACAATAAAGGCCAGTATTTGCAGCGTCTTACCTAACCCCATGTCATCAGCCAATAAACAGCCTGACGTTTCCTCTGGCGATTTAAGAAACAGTTGTTGCAACCATGCTAAGCCCTGTCGTTGATGTTCACGAAGATGAATATGTTCTTTAAGCAAAACAGGCAATACAGGTTCTGCATCTTTCGCACTTAACAATGCCTCGCGTCGCTGCTTTATATAAGCTGCATGCTCAATGTTTTGCTCAATCTGCAGAACGGCTCTTTTTTCTGGCTCGGTGATATCTTTATCTGTGGCGATCTCCAGAGTCTCAATTTTCTTCTGCCAGTTTTTCAATAACGATTTAGCATCGTCAATCGGCAATGATTGCTCATTCCAGGGCATAGAGACGGTTGTGTCTTGTTGGGACTCCGCAGATTCAATGCGTTCTTCAAGGTCCGATAACTGTTCCTGGCTCTGCGGCTCCCAGCCCTCAAAAAAATCACTCGCCAGTAATGCTTCACCTAAGGTCTCTGGCAACCAGTCTTCACTTTCGCCCTTTATTAAAAAGGGAGAGGAAATCTTTTCAAACTCACCAATACCAATGACACGATCGCCATATTTATTCAGATCTAAAACTTCATCAAATTCGATACCCGCAATCTCTTGCTGCCAACGATGCAGGAGTGATTGGTAGTGTTCAAGTTGTTCGAACGTCAAATAGCTCAGTTCTAATTCATAACCTTGCCATATTCCCGCAGGTAGGCCCGACGCCAGTTTGACTGCCAGTTCCTGAATAAATTCGTCAAACTCATAGGGTTTCGTCAGAGAAAAAGTGATAGCAGGTTGCGGCCTGGCGGCAATAGGTTCTAAGACAAGAGATACGGACGAGATTCTTTTTGCTTCATCATCAAGCACAGGTGTAACAGAGAAACGGTGGAAAAAAATATGCGCATCCTGCAACGCTTTTTCATGTTGTTCAGGCGGGATAACACTGGCCGCATCCTCACCAATGAAAGTGTAGGGATTGCGAATAAAAGAGACGGCATCATCACCCGCTACACGCCTGCCAGTAATTGAATGCACAGAAGAGAGCACTTCTTTCACTTCCGGGGTGATGATCACGTGGCTGAGCGATCCATCCTCACCCAGAACACGGTACTGATCCTGCACTAACTTACTGTTATCGAAACTATTGAGCCATTGCGTTGGTTGGTCATCGAAAGAGGGTTCAATTTCAATTACAGGTGTGTTGTGAATGGTTGCTTTGCGTAGCTTGAGTCTTAACGATTCGGGTTTAACCACAATCGTTTTTGCCAGGTAGTTATCTAATTCTGCATGCGCTTTTTTGGCTAAGCGTCGTATTTTCGCCCAGCCAAGCTGATTGGTATTTTCTCCCGCTCTGCGCAGCTGTTCATCCCGAAATTGCTGCAAAGCAGTAAGGAGTAGCCAGTTCTCTTTGGTCTGTAAAAATTGCCCCTCAGGGCTGTTAAATATCGCCCCCATTCTTTCAACCTGAACAGACCGGTCAGTAGCACTTTCCTTCCAGCCACGGATATAAACGCTAAATTCAGAATCACTCAGGCTTCCACTACCTGCCAGACAAATCTTCAGCGGCTTAACCTCTGGAACACCTAATAATGGCAGGCTGGTGTGGTGATCCTCGTCGGCTGCCAGACGATACAACTCATCCCAGGTAAGCAGCCAGCGATCGGATAACTCAACGACATACTCTTCTTCTGAAAGCTGCTCCATATAGGCAACCAGGGGCCAAAGCGCATCCTCATCAGCCAGGTTAAATAAAAAAGATAGACCTGACTCTTCAACCTGATAACGGTGGCTTACTCGTTCCTCTGAGGATGAATCATTACCCATAAACTTACTGAGCAGGCGTTTCAGCATTATTTACTCCAGAACATAAGTGAATTACCGCGTTGCGGTGTAAAGCCGAGACGTAATAATTTTGCTTCAAAAACTGGATTTGATGCTGACAAAATTATATACAGAGCACCACCTATCTCTCTTTTATCGTTAACAGTGCATTCGATGGTGCTTATTAGCCCCTGAATTTCCTTTTCTCTTTCGGTATCACTATTAATATTTTTTACTACCCCCGATTCGGGCACAAGTTCAGTTACAGGAGTATCATCCGGCAGATATCTAATGCCCAACTCTTTCAATTTATCGTCAAATTTTGCCATCCATCCTTCAATATATCTCAAATCTAAACGACGCACCGGTGATGAATGCAGCATTCTCGCAACAATGCCCGTTTTTTTCTTAAGCATATTATTGATATGTAGATATTCGCTTTCTGGCTTAAAGTCTTTATCTGCAATGCTATAAATAAACATAGCATTGCCGGTGCCCGAAAATTCAACGAAGAAATAATCACCAATTTGCATAATCATGGCATTGTCCCAGCTTCTGCCACCGATAAGCTGGCTCAAACGACCTTTATTTTTATCTCTGAATGCCACAAAATCTGAACTACGATCTTCCCACGCATCCTGCCCCATGACAATTCGAGTAAATCCCATCTGATTGGCAAACCGTAGCCAATAAAATAGTCGGGCCTGATCAACATCACCCTTACCTTTCAGCAACTGGAAGAAATGCGTTAAATCCTCTTTAGCCAGCCAGCTACGTACCATGCCGCAAATTTTTTCGCTGGTATCGGGATCTTTCAAATGAGTAAGCCAGAGGTTTTGTTTACTGCGTAATTGCGGGCTTCCCCAGCTTTCCAGTGCCATTTGCTTAAGCTGTGGATGCGAGGTATTTCTGAAAGAAGATCGGTAATACTGCATTAAACACGCACGTAAGATGATATTTTTATACCTTTCGCGCTGGCGAGCGAGTTCCAGCAGGTTGGGCAGCCGTTCTTTAAATGCATCATCATCCAGCTCTAAGATCTTTGCTAACAGAACAACAAAGGCCCGGTACCAAAGCCAGCTATCATCGGGAACCTGAGCCACAGTTTCCAGCGCAGAAAAATCAACCAGCTCGCCAGAACTCATTTTATTTGCCAGCAAGTTCCCGGCATCAGCAGTGAATAAATCCTGATATTCATCAATCACCGCCATCCAGCGTTTTTCTCGGCGTACCTGGCCTTTAATCACACCGTAGCCAATGCGAAGCTGATCGCGTAACGAACACCAATTGTTATTCTCGTCGGGCTTTTTCGCGTGATAACCAAAATAGCTGCTACATAAAAACTTCCACTCACGCCGTTTGAGTTTTTTCCTGTCTATCCGCTGCTGAATCTCTTGTTCAACCCGGTTATAAAGCGAATCATCCTCCAGCAGAACCGGAAATGCCGCATCGGGATCGCTATCAGCCAGGCCCGCAAAGATCAACTGCCAGTCATATCTCGTCAGCACTTTCAACTGGCGAAGTGCTGCGATCGCTTTAAGTCGCTTCGTCAGCGGAGGAACTGTCGTCCGTTCGCTTTTCTCCATTTTGACAGACAGATATTGCTCTGCAGCCCTGAGCTTAGGAAAATCGCCAAAAGCGGTTGCTTCCGTATCAATATGCCGCTTGACGGTGGCAGCAATCTCCGATGACAGGCGGGATAAAGCGGAGATCATAACGGCATCTCCAACTGACATTTTTCGGTTGTAAGCCCGGCCGCACTATCCACATCGACTGCAGCCTTATCATGTTCATCTTTCAGACCAAAGAACTGCATGCGTAACTCAACGCGACGGCTGGCCTCTTTACTCTCTTTGGCGTTGTTAAACGAAACACCGCCCGCAAGGAACAGCTTGCGGATCTGCTCCTGTTGCAGAGGCGTTATCTGCTGCTGTAAGCGGCTACGGCTGTCCAGCAGGCTACACATCACCCACTCTGAACGCTGCAACGAAAGATGTAAGTTATACAGATAAGAACCATCGGTATCGGTAAAACCTTCAATAACAATCTGTTTGAACCACTTCTGCCCTTCCTCGCTGTTTGCAGCTTCCAGCACTAGCGGCACGACATCCTGCAGTGCTTTCTGACCGCTGGCATTGAGGAAAAATCGATTATGATCGAAACGGCCCGCTTCACCAAAGCTGATGCGGTTATCACGGCAATCAACGACGATGGTTTTATTGAGGTTACGGGCGTGCAGCTCTAAACGCTCACATAGGCGGGTAATATCCTGCCCGCGTAATTTCTCACCCTGCTCTACACGCTGGATCTGCTGCGTTACCGAGCTTAATGAAGCCACCATAACGACCAGAAACAGCACCATCATGGCCGTCATAAGGTCCGCATAGGAAATCCAGAAGGGTTTCTCTGCTTCATCCGAACGCCGGGGCTTAATACGAAATGTTTGACCGAACATGATTCAGCCCCCCTTACGCCGGCACTTTAGAAAGCACGTCTTCAAGGGTTTCAATACTTTCACCAAGCTCATCAATACCGCTTCCCAGGCGTTTAACAGCGCTGTCTAAATTCGCATCCAGCGCCCCTAACGTGGTATCGAGGCTTGTTTTCATGCCGTCTGAGAACTGATTGAACCCATTAGCCAGCACTTGCCCTGCGTTTTCAAGGAACTCTTTTGCTTCGCGGTTATAGTCATGCAACCCTTCATTGTGCTGTTTCAGCTCTTTCAGGAATTGGCTACGTGATTCCAACTCAGACTGGGCATTGGCAATGATGCCTTCCAGCAATGTGATTGATTTTGCTACCGCCTCACGGTTGTTTCGATAATCTGCCACCACCGAGCCAAGCTCCTGGCTGGCCTGGCTCAACGTATTGCCTGTACCTTGCGCTTTAGTAAGCACATCAGCGGTGAGAAGATTTGCTTCTTTAACTTTGTCTCCTGCCATTTCAAAACGCTCGGCAGCCAGGCGCATTTTATCGGCCCCGGTGTGCATATCCTGTAAATGTGCGGAAGTCTGTTCTGCCAGTTTGCGCAACGTGCTTTCCGTCGCACCCTGCTGTTCATTCAATGCATTCAGCAGTGAGCGGACCTGCTCGTCGAAACCAGCGATGATCTGCTGCGTTTCCTGATGGAGAGATGTCTGAGTATCCTGTTGATGACTGGCCAGTTGCTGTTGTCCCTGCTCAAGCTGCGTAAACAGTGACCCCAGTTTCTCGCCCAGCGCCTCAACGGACGACGCCATTTGCTTCATGGTTTCACTTTGGCCTTGCTGGGACGTTTGCTGGATAGAGTCGATAAACGCTTTCATCTGTTCAGCCATCGCTTTTTCACGCGCTTCGCTATCGGCAAACATTTTTTCCAGCTGCTGCGCCATCCGTTCACCTGCGCCTTCACCTTCGGCACCAATTTTGGCGACCGACGATTGCAGGCTGGCCAGCATATCGTTCATCCCTGCCTGCATTGCAACCTGTCCGGATTTCATCTCACTGAGCAACTGCGACATCAACTCAGCACTGCCCTGGCGGGTGTCCTCGCTGGCACTACGCATATCCTGCAACAAACCGGCAAAACCCGATTGCATTGCCTCAATGGCGCCAACAGATTGCCCCATCATCTGGTGCATATTTTCGAACTGCTTGCCAAAGGTATTGTCGAGTTTGGACATAAATGCCGTCAGGACATCCTGAAGCATATTCTGTACCTGACCCGACTGATCGCCGCTGGCGGTTTGTACCGCACCGGCAATTTTATCTAACGGTGACTTCAGGCTATTTTCGATGGCTCCACTCACCTGCTCGGCAAACTGCTGGCCAGTATCACGGTAGGTGGAAGATAAGGTGTGCGCTAGCTTTTCATTTTCAGCGACCTGGCTTGCGACCAGGTTCTGAAGCATATCGCGGAGATCGGTCACCAGGCTGTCTTTAAGCTGTTTGGCCTGGGTGGCACTTTCGTTGCTCGATTTCACCAGTTCAGCAAGGTATTCTTCCCCCACACCGGTTTCAAATAGCTGATCAACAGCGGCAGTAAACTGTTCAAGATATTTATAACACTTCGCTATCGACAGCTTTTCCAGCCACGTAACGAAGATTGACGCCGCGATGGCGGTAAACGACCCTAAAAAAGCGTACAGCACATCCCGCAAGAGCGAAGCCACACTGCTGGTAACTTGCTCGGGCGTGCTGGGGTCGAAATGATTTAAACCGATCATCAACCCATAAAATGTACCGATAATGCCGACCCCCGTCAGGATCCCTGGCAGGTGCTTAAAAAACTCGGTATTAAGCGGAATATCAATTAATTGCTGCTCAGTAAAAAATGCCGCCGCGGGGGCCGTTGCCCGAACGTCTTTTAATTTTAGTTCTCCATCGACAAGCGTTTTTTGTTGATGGAGTGACTCTGCAAACTCACTCCAGGAGTGTGCTAGTGACGTCCCGGTAAATAACTCGCTCAGCTTCTGTAGCTTTACTGCCGTTGTTTCATTCTTCCAGCCTGAAATGATCACTGACTGCTTCTTCAGTTTACTGACAATTTTAATTGCCCGATAAACATACAAAGCAGCAAAAAATGCCAGCGCAACAGCAACGACAATAATAACGACCAGCGGAACCTTTTCGGGTTGCACGGAGGTCAATATAGTTAAAAACGAGTTAAGCCAATCCATTTTTCATCCCGAGTCAACAACAGATTATTTATCTGACAACTACCCACTGGCACTCATAACAAGGTGTTATAGCGCAATAATAAACTGATATGCAGTTTTCGAATCACGGAGAGAGGTGACGTCAGCAAAAGAGAGTGAACATCGATAACCCATCGCCCATAGCGCCAGACCACCTTTTATTCTTTATGCAATCACATTCCTCTCACAAATCATAACCTGCTGCACAGGGATAACAAGTAGCAAATAGCCAACCAATCCCTCTTTATAATGCACAATAAAAAACACTAATAAATTTACCCTTACCTTGAAGGTATATATCCCAAAAAAAATAAATAACATAGATAAATAATTAGCGCATTCATGGTAATAAAATGAAACCATCACACAATAAATAACCTATCATTCTAGTTGATTACGTTAAGACAGAATAAACACAATTCACTTGGCATTCATGTCGCACCTGCCACAGATAACTAAAGATCAATCGCCACTACAAGTACATTCCTACCGGCAAGCCGGTCTATATGCCATGTTTTAGGTTCTAGGGAAGAAAGAAGGTGACGACGTTAATGGCAGCATCAGGTTTTCAAGATCGATTGCGCCGCCATCATTTACTTTTAATTCGCGCAGAATGAGCATGGCATTTTGATGGGACACAAAAGCGAAGATCGCGTCTAACGTGATATTCATCACTTCGCCTGTACAATCTGTGTGCTGATAACTACCCAATAGTGGATCCCATCCGCATCACTTTCTAATAACCTAAAAAATAAAAAATTCTGGTCGGGGAAAATCCGTCAAAAAAACAACCACACATCAGACAAATCTTATAAATTCATCTGATTGTAATAACCTTTAGCAAATTTTCACTTATTCTTCAGCTAGCTTCCCTGTGGTTAGTACAGTGAATTTGCCCACCTTAACTGAGACATTACGCTTTAAACACCTGCCCCCGATGCCATTCAACAAACTGCTCCAATGGGTAATACTCCCGTTTTTTGGGCATAAAAAGCGGTTTTCCCTCAAAGTCCCAGAACAGGCGTTCAACAATCTTGCTGCCGTTAACACCCTCAGAAACCATCAATTTCATCTCGTCATTAATACCGATAACACCAATATCAAACGCGGAATGGTGTACCGAGCATAAGGCTAGCCCATTGGTCACGGTACAAGGGCCACCGCATTGTTTCCATTTGATGTGCGCGGCTTCCAGGCCAACAGGTGTCGTATCGTGGCGTAAATCATAGCCGCATACCGCACAACGGTATTGATACGCACGTAACACTGTCTGACGAAAATGGGGATCACGGGATTTTCTGACATCCTCTATCGGCAGTTCCAATCGATTGGCAATCACTTCCTGCACACTCTCAGGAAAGTGTTCGCTCAAAATCTGCTGGGCCAATCTCTCAATGAATCGTGGCTGTTTTTTTAATAGTTGATAGCTGGCTTCATCAAACCCGCCCATGACATCATGTTGAATAAGTTCACGATTGGGCGGCTCTTTACTACCTTTCTGCGGTGAGCAGCGATCATCGTTCTGTAATTCCCAAAAACCATCACCTCGCAGTCGCCAAAATGGCATCTCAGGGTAATGAGTCCGCCGCTGTGGCCCAAAGCTGTTCAGCAGTGTCAGGAGGTGAGGACGAATTTCATTGCCGTAGTGAAATAAACGCGGATGCCCTTGCTGATAGGCTGACAGCACATAAAGCAGCAACAGCGGCTTATGTGGCGCACGCTGGTCGCCTTTACGCCACATAGACATGTTGGAGATTGCTGTTTGAAGAGCCTGAACAGATGACATACTCAAGACTGATGAAAAGAGAGATTTATTGCGATAATGCTCGCAAAATCAGTGAGGCTCAAGTGTCTTATTAATAGCAGCCCAGCTTATCAGGCTCAGCTTCTGTTCACCTTTACACTGTGCAGTCTGAGTATCTGATTGTGACCCTGACTAAATCACCACAGGTTTAGAGACACCTCAACGTCATTTTGGAGTTTAAATCCAGAGGGAATAAATTTGCACCTAATTTATCCCCCTTCCCCACATCTACCGGATGCCACTAAATACGCCGATAAGGCTTACGTTCTGCATCACGTTTCTGGATGGACTTACGGCTCATTCAGCACAGGTGGCAGACGAATCAGTCAGTGACCAGGTATTCGGCTGACCGATATAGGCCCTCAACGCATCAAGGAAAACCGTTACGCGGGCTGGCTGATTTCTCAGTGCGCGTAATGCGTAAATACCCGTCGATGCCTGTGGTTGCAGGCACAACGCCGGGAACAGCTGTGTCAGAAGACCCGCTTTGATATCCGGACCAACCACCCAGTCCGGTAGCCAGGCGATACCGATCCCCGCCACTGCCGCCAGTCGCATGGCGTCAAAATCATCACAACCGAACATCGGGGGAAAACCGGCTGCGCGTACCGGCTGCCCCAGCACACCGGCCCAGTTCAGCAGGTCAGAACCGTGAAGTTTATCGATCAGGCGATGCGTCGAAATCTCCTCTGGCGTGGCGGGTACTCCCGCCTTTGCCAGATACGCCGGGCTGGCGCACAGCACCCGGGTCTGTGTACCGATGCGACTGCCTATCAGGGTGCTGTCGGCCATATCACCGATGCGGATAACCAGATCCAGCCGCTCAGCAACCGGGTCTGCCAGCCGTTCCGTCAAATCCAGTTCCAGCCTTAAATCAGGATGCTGCTGCGTCAGTTGCGCCATGACGGGAAGTACGTAGCGTTTGCCGAATGTCGGATAGCACGCCACCCGCAAAATGCCCGTAACGGCGCCTTTCATCGAGGCCAGCTCCTGCTGTGCGTCCGCCAGTGAATCCAGTATTTGTCTTGCCCGGATCAGCAACGCTTCGCCGGCATCCGTCAGCGTAAGATGTCGGGTTGAGCGCAGAAACAACGGCGTATCAAGATGCGCCTCAAGCGCATCAATCTGGCGGCCGATCGAGGAAGGGGTGCGTCCACGACGACGACCGGCTCCAGAAAAACTGTTCTCGCGCGCGACATCAACAAAAACGCTCAGGAACTCGGCGAATTTCTCTGACTGCATCTGTGCATTTCCTGCATAGCTGTTGTGGGGAGAAGCCATCTTATCAGTCAGTTCCCCCAATCTTAATATTCTTCCCACAGCAAGTTCACCTACAGACATCATTGAACCGGGAAAGAAAATATGAAAACCACCACCTATGATCCGCTCTACCTATTTATTAATGGCGACTGGCTGGAAGCCGGCAACCGCGATACCGTCTCCGTCATTAATCCGGCTACGGGGGATGCGCTGGGGCGACTGCCGCTGGCCACCACGGCTGATTTGAATAACGCACTGGATAGCGCCCAAGAGGGATTTGAAGTATGGCGTCGCACAGTACCGGCCGAACGTGCGCAAATAATGAAAGATGCTGCGGCATTGATGCGCGAACGTGCGGAACTCATTGCCGCCCAGATGACCCTGGAAGAAGGCAAGCCGCTGTCGGAAAGCCGTGATGAAGTGTTGCGCGCGGCCGATTACTTTGAATGGTTTGCAGAAGAAGCCCGCCGTATCGACGGTCGCGTGGTACCGGCGAATCGCCCCGGCGTGCAGCAACTGGTTAAAAGACAGGCCATTGGCCCTGTAGCCGCGTTTACCCCCTGGAATTTCCCGGCGATAACGCCGGCCCGAAAACTCTCTGCGGCGCTGGCGGCAGGCTGCAGCGTCATTCTGAAGCCCGGCGAGGAAAGCCCGGCAACCGCCCTGGCGCTGGCCCGTTGCCTTGATGACGCGGGCCTTCCCAAAGGGGTTCTGCAGGTCGTATTCGGTGTACCAGATAAGGTCTCATCCCAGCTCATTGCCTCTTCGATCATCCGCAAAGTCGCCTTTACCGGCTCGGTACCTGTGGGCCGTTTGCTGTCCGAGCGGGCGGCGGCGGGTGTGAAGCCGATTACCCTGGAACTCGGCGGACATGGCCCGGTGCTGGTCTTTGACGATGCCGATATCGACGCTGCCGCGGATGGCGGGGCCGCCAACCGGTTCCGTGGAACCGGGCAGATCTGTATATCCTCAACCCGCTTTTTAATCCAGCGCGCATCCTATGATCGCTTCGCCGAGCGCTTTGTTAGCGCAACGGAGAAACTGATTATCGGTGACGGCATGGACGCCAAAACGCAGGTCGGCCCACTGGCCAATCAGCGCCAGTTGGAAAAGATGGAATCGCTGGTTGCTGATGCGGTGGAACGGGGCGCGAAGGTACTGACAGGTGGGAAACGTATTGATCGCCCCGGCTTTTTCTTTGAGCCAACGGTGCTCGCCAACGTCCCGATGAACGCCCGCATCCTGCATGAAGAGCCGTTTGGCCCAATCGCGGTCCTGATGCCGTTCGATACCCTGACAGATGGTCTGGCGGAGGCGAATCGCCTGCCCTATGCCCTGTCTGCCTATGCCTTTACCCGTGACGCACGCACCGCAATGGATGTGGGGGACGGCCTGGAGGCCGGCATGATCGGCATCAATCAGTACCGCATCATCGCGACGGAACTGCCCTTTGGGGGAATGAAGGAAAGCGGTCATGGCTCTGAAGGGGGCACCGAAGGGATTGGACACTATCTGACCAACAAATTCATCAGCCAGATTTGATGCATAACCTGACCCGAATCACCAAAGATAAGGAACACACCATGAAAGCGATTGATTTTACCCGTCCCCGCGCTGCCGCCCGGCCCTTCACTCCCGAGCTGTCTGATTTTGTCGAACAGCCGCTGTACTCTCAGGTCTGGACTAACCCGGCATTGGCTCCCCGCGATCGCAGTTTGATCACCATCGCCTGCCTGATCGCCCTGAATCATGCGAACGAACTGCCCGCCCATTTACGTCGGGGTATTGAAAATGGGCTGACCCGGGAAGAACTCAGCGCGGTCATCACCCATCTGGCTTTCTACGCAGGCTTTCCTGCCGCCATCACCGCATCGGCAGTCGCGAACGCAACATTCAGCGAGGACGGCGCAGCCTGAACATACCCTGCCGGTATATCCATTTATGCCGGCATCCCGTTTTAAACCAGTTTTTTCACAGGAAACAGCCATGAAAGCCATCATTTTTGACCAGTTTGGAGCACCTGATGTGCTCAAACTCCGTGAGGTTCCGGAACCCGAAATTCGTCCCAATGACCTGCTGGTACGGACACGTGCCGCTGGCGTTAATCGTGCCGATTTGACGCATCGTAAAGGCGGATATGGACGTCCGGATTTTGGCGACTCAACCATCATGGGTCTCGAAATCGCCGGTGATGTCATTGCGGTAGGGGATCAGGTTAAGGGGTATGCCATCGGCGACCGAGTGATGGGGATCGTCGGTGGCGGTGCGTATGCCGAGGTTTCCCGCATTAATTACCGTATGGCGATGCCCATCCCGGCAAGTCTTGATTATATTCATGCAGCCGCCATTACCGAGACCTTTGTTACCGCACATGAAGCGTTAATCCATCTTGGTAAACTGAAAGCGGGTGAAACCGTCCTCATTCATGCCGGCGCCGGCGGCGTTGGCGGTGCAACTGGCTCATGCGGTCGGTGCGACGGTCATCACCACCGCCCAGGAGACGGCGCACGCGCTTGTCCATCGCATGGGGGCGGACCATGCCATCGATTACGTTAAAGAGGATTTTGCCAACGTCGTTTCCGATCTGACCGATAACCGCGGCGTGGATCTCATCCTTGATTTTATTGGTGCCTCCTACCTGGAACGTAATGTGAATTCACTCAATTTCGGTGGACGTCTGATACAGATTGGCATTATGGGAGGCATTGAAAACGCGAAACTGCCGCTGGATCGTGTTCTTTATCGTCACTTGCAGATCATCGGAACGGTCATGAAATCGCGTTCCCAGGATGTGAAGCATGAGATGTCCCGGCGGTTCAGAGAGCGCTGGCTGTCTCATTTCGGCAAAGATGGGTTGTCACCGGTTATTGATAGCGTATTCCCTCTGGCAGAGGCCAGTGTTGCTCATCAGCGCATGGAGGATGGCCTTAACGTCGGGAAAATCGTATTAACGGCCTGACGCTGAGCCACCGCCTGATCCAGGTTGATATCTGCTATGCCCGGTCTAGACCGGGCGTTTTAGGCTGATACAGGCATGGTCGCCCCCTCGTATAAGATGGCGTTTCTCCGCCACGATTCTGCTCCAGCCGTAACCGGTCTTCCGCCACATGATGATTCCCCGAGCGCGCGATCTTGACCAATGACAAGGCGGTACGGACGTTAGCCTCTTTATAATCAGGCCCGTTTGTCTTCTCACTGGTGTGAAAGTATGGCTTATCAACTTAACCTTAACTGGCCCGAATTTTTAGAAAAATACTGGCAAAAACAACCTGTTGTATTAAAGAATGCGTTCCCGAACTTCGTCGACCCCATTACGCCGGATGAACTGGCGGGACTGGCGATGGAGCCGGAGGTGGACAGCCGCATCGTCAGCCATGTTAATGGACAGTGGCAGGCGTGGAACGGGCCGTTTGAGCAGTTCGATCATTTAGGGGAAACCGACTGGTCGCTGTTAGCTCAGGCGGTTAATCACTGGCATGCCCCGTCTGCCGAGCTGGTGCGTCCGTTTCGCGTGCTGCCGGACTGGCGTTTAGACGACCTGATGATCTCCTTTTCCGTACCGGGCGGCGGCGTCGGACCGCATATCGACCAGTACGACGTGTTTATCATTCAGGGGATGGGCCGCCGCCGCTGGCGCGTTGGCGATAAGCTGCCGATGCGGCAGTTCTGCCCGCATCCGGCGCTGCTGCACGTTGATCCTTTCACGCCGATCATCGATGAAGAGCTTGAAGCGGGCGACATTTTATATATTCCGCCGGGCTTCCCGCACGACGGCTTCACCTTTGAAACCACGCTCAATTACTCGGTCGGCTTCCGCGGGCCAAACGGCAGGGATTTAATCAGCAGTTTTGCCGACTATGCGCTGGAAAACGATCTCGGCGGCGAGCACTACAGCGACCCTGATTTAACCTGCCGGGAACATCCAGGCCGGGTGGAAGCGTATGAGCTCGACCGCCTGCGCGCGATGATGATCGACATGCTCAATCAGCCGGAAGACTTTAAACAGTGGTTCGGTCGCTTCGTGACGACGCCGCGCCACGAGCTGGATATCGCCCCCGCAGAGCCGCCCTATGAGCCGGATGAGATTGCCGACGCCCTGATGTCCGGCGAAATCCTGACCCGCTTAAGCGGACTGCGGGTGCTGCATATCGGCGACAGTTTTTTCATCAACAGCGAAAGGCTGGAAACGGTCGCCCCGGAAGCCGCCGATGCGCTGTGCCGTTACACCACTCTCGGGAAAAAGGAACTCGGCGAGGCGCTGCACAATCCGGCTTTCGTTGCGGAACTGACCGAGCTGGTTAATCAAGGCTACTGGTTCTTCGACGAATAGTTCTTCGAGACAAATGGTTCGTCGAGACAAATGGTTCTTTGAGAAAAATAGCTCGCTGATAAAAATAGTGCGATGAGATGAAAAGAGCGGCGGTAATGTGCTCTGTCTGCTAGCCTAAAGTTTGAACAGAAAAAACCGATACCATAAAAAAGCTGGCGCATATGCCGCCAGCTCATCGGTGTACTGATGGGCAGGGAATTCCCCCTTGCATATCGGGCCTCTTCAAACGCAGAAACAGGATAACCAAGATGGATGTTTCACAGATCGCATCACTTTCCACCGGTCTTAGCAACATGCAACTGAGCAGCGAGATCAGTACGAGTGTTCTGAAGAAATCACTGGATAATCAGAAGGATACGGTAGCCAGTCTCATTCAGTCCATTCCGCAGTTGCCCGCTAATCCGGCAATCGGCCGCAACATCAACACCACGGCATAATCGCTTCCATCGTGGTTTGACGAACACGTCGTGGTTTGGCAAACACATCGTCGTTTGCCAAACCAGTCGCGGTGTTGCAGACAAATAGCAGCTACTCAACTAGCTGCTATTCATTTATTTGATTCACATGATTATTTCCCGCAAATAATCCGCTTTCTGATGGCTACAGTGACACGAGAACACATCCTTTTGTCAAAGGCCAACGGCCTTGCGTGACATCCCCACCAGCATATCGCGCGCTTTGATCTTGCGGGCGAAAAATGGCGCGCGGAATTGACCGAACGGTAGCGAAGTCAGACCGTCGTTGCGGCCAAGCGTGACCACCATGACTTTACCCATGCCTTTACCGGGCTGTACCGGTTTGTAAGGTTTAAGCCTGGCCTCGGACGGCTGATTCGCGGCTATCAACAGCTTGATGTTCGCAACAATCGATTTGGCGTGCAGCCCGGCGATAATCGCCAGCCGGTTTTCAGGCAGGTTAGTAATATCACCGGCAGCGAACACCCGGTCATGACCTTCCACACGCAGATAGTGATCGACGTTGATCAGGCCGTTGCGCTGCACCGTCTCAGGCCACGATCTGGCCACAAAATCAGTCACCGGCTTCGCTCCCGCCGCCCAGATGACGATATCGGCCGCGAGCATAAGTCCCGAGTGAGTGACGACCTTACCGTCCACAGGCTGTTCACCGGGCGCAGGCAGCACAACGCGATCGTTGAGCGCAAATTTAACGCCTTTGTCGCGCAGATCTTTTTCCGCCCATTGGGGAAATTTGTCCGGTGCGTTATTCAGTACCGTCTTACCACTGTGAACTACGGTGATTGCCAGATCGGGAAACGCCTCGCACAGCTCTGCGGCAATCTCGATACCAACCGGCCCGGCCCCCGCCACCACCACGGAGCGTGCCTCCCGCAGGCGTTTGTGCATCGACCGGATTTCGGCGGTGCGGCTTGTACTCAACGGCGCCTGGGCCTTGATAAGCGGATCGATATACGCTGACCCGGTGGCGATCACCGCATAATCGAATGACACCGTGCCTTCGCTGCCATCCGCCAGCGCCACGTGCGCGTTGTGGTCGGTCAACCCCACCGCTTTACCCTGTATGAACCGCACCGTGCCGATGAAGCTGTCATAAGGGATTTGCGCTGGCAGACTGTCAGGATCGACCAGCAAACGCGGGACCGCCATCGGCACTTCCCAATAGGTTTTGGGATCAACGAGGGTCACGTTCGCCGCATCGCGCAGTTGATAAGCGATCTGGTGCCCTGCCGCCCCACCGCCAATAACAAGGACAGATTTCTTTTGCATACAGACAGTTCCTTTTAAATGACGTTATGACCACCGCGCTTCGCGGCGGTTAAGCGCGGCGAACGCCGGGCTGTGTTGCAGTTGGTTGATCGTACGTTCGCCTTCGGCGAGCGCCTCGATACAGGTGTGAACTGAATACGCGCCCATCACGAGCGGATGCGGATGTTTGGCCGCTGAACCGATGACCAGCTCGACCTCGCCCTCGGCCGTCATCCCGATTGCCTCATTACCTTGCGCGAACACCGCCAGTTCGCGCTCAAGCACCGTACCGCCGACATGCAGCTTGCCGCTGTTCAGCGCCAGCCACGCCGTATCGTGATCGGCGGCGGGTTGGTAGGTCCAGCGTTCGCCGTCCGCCAGTCGGACGTGAAGGTAGGTGATGGACACGGGCAGAGGAATCGGGCTGACTTTGTCGCCATAGCGACCAAGCAGGATGCGCGCCGGCCCGTCGCGCGCGATCTGTTCCGGTTCCAGATACAGGCTCTGCGCAGGCGCAAGCTCAAGCGATGGCGGCAGCGCAATCCAGAGCTGATATCCACGCATCATGTGGTCTGGCGCAGGCTCGCCGGCGTGCCACACCCCGCTGCCGGCGCGCATCCACTCGACCGATCCCGCGGTCATCGCCCCCTGTTTTCCGGTGGTATCGCCATAGGTCATGCTGCCTTCGAGGAAAGTGGTGAGCGTTGCAATACCCGAATGCGGATGCGGTCTGAAACCCATGCCGGTTGAGGGCACAGACTCGAACAGATCCAGAAAAACGAACGGTTTGGCCCACTGCCCCAGATCGCCCGGTGACATCAGCCGGGTGAGAGGACCAAGGCGTTGACCCGAAGTGCGGTGAACGATGGGGCGCGTTGTCGCAGAGAAAGCCTGATGGTGTGCCATAAGCGATACCTTTTTTGCAGCGAAGAACCGTCTTTTGCAGCGGAAAGCAATTTTTTGAAACGGGAAGCGAGATCGGGCGGTGCCGATAGCCATCAACGGCAGGCCGGCACCGTGCAACACCGCTCCCTCCGGGCGGTAAGTCAGGCGATGAGCGCGTCGATTTCCGCTCTGGCCCTGGCAATCGCCGCGGTTTTTGCTTCATCGCCGAGCGCCAGACCTTCCGCACGAATAATGGTGATATCGGTCAGACCGATGAAATTGAGCGCGGCCGTCAGATAGGGTTCCTGATGATCGAATTGAGCCGCCGGGCTGGCGCCGCTGTAGATGCCGCCGCGCGCCGAGGCGATGAAAACCTTCTTGCCGGCCGGCAGCAGTCCTTCCGGCCCGTTTTCGGTGTAGCGGAAGGTACGCCCGGCGACCAGAACGCGGTCGATCCAACCTTTGAGCTGGGAAGGGATCGAGAAGTTGTACATCGGCGCGCCGATGACGATGACGTCGGCGGCGAACAACTCGTTGATGTAAACGCCGCCAAGGACGATATCTTGACCAAGCGCCGGCGTGCCCGGCGTACCGCCCTGAAAAACGGCGAGATGGTCGGGGGACAGATGTAATGCCGCGTCAGCGACGAGATCCCGACGAATAACGGTTTTCCCCGGATGAATGTCGCGTTGTCTGGCCACAATGTCGGCTGACAGCAGGCGGCTCACGGAATGGCTGTCGAGAATGCTGGAATCAATATGCAGAATGCTCACAGGTAGATCTCCTGAACAAGGCCGGAACAAGCCGGCGTATGGATGACGACTGGAGTATTTCACCCTGCAAATAATCTGAATAGACGTTATATTATTATATATACCATCTCCATATCAGATACATCAGGATTCCCTATGCTCGATGGCGTGTCGCTGGATCAATTACGAACATTCATTGCTGCGGTTGATGAAGGAAGCTTCTCGGCGGCGGCGCGTCGGCTCAGGCGTGCGCAGTCCGCCATCAGCGAGCTGGTGCGCGGTCTGGAAGAGCAGCTTGATGTTACGCTTTTTGATCGCAGCGGCCGCTACCCGAGGCTGACGCCGGCGGGGACGGCGTTACTGTCCAACGCCCGCAATATCGTCGCCGGCGTTGACGCCATGAAATCACGCGCCAAAGGCATGGCCGCCGGGCTGGAGCCTGAACTGACCGTCGTGGTCGACGTCTTCTTCCCGATTGACGTGCTGACTGACGCGGCCAAAGCGTTCCGTGAACAGTTTCCCGACGTGCCATTACGCGTCTATGTTGAAGCGCTGGGAGCGGCGTATCAGCCGGTACTGGACAGGCACGCCAGCGTCGGCATCGTCGGTTTTCTTCCGGTGACGCCACCGGGCATCGTCACCGAACCCTTAGCCCGCGTCGCCTTCGCTATGGTCGCCGCCGCGGACCACCCGCTCGCCGCGTTGCAGGGGCCGATCCCCAGACAGGAACTCGCCAACCATGTCCAACTGGTACTGACCGATCGCTCTGAGCACTCCAAAGGGCGAGAGTTTGGCGTCATGTCCCCCAAAACCTGGCGGCTGGCGGACCTGTTTGCCAAACATGCTTTTTTGCTCAATGGGTTGGGATGGGGCGGCATGCCGATGCATACCATCCAGTCGGACCTTGAGAGCGGCCGCCTTGTAAAGCTTACCATTGAGGATGAACCGGTCAGCGAGCCGTCCATGCTGATGTCGGCCGTGTACCGCATTGATAACCCGCCGGGCCCCGCCGGCCGCTGGCTTATCGAACGCATGACCGCCTGTTCCCGCCATCGCCCGGTCTGAACGCACAGGTTTAGCGCACCTGACGGCGGGAGCCGCATACGCCCGGCCTTACCCTGATCGGCTGGCGACAACGCCAGCCGCGATGTGCCGCAAAATGCTACTGACTCAACCGATGCGCAATCAAGCGCAGTTCTTCGGCGATTTGCTGTAAATCGCGCTGTTCATCAATGCGGGGGCCGGTGGAATTACGGATCACCAGCCTGGCCGGCAGGATGGACGACGATCGCTGCATGTCGCTGTCGTTGGCGTTCAGCAGACGGTGCACCGCTTCCTTGCCCTGCAGGTCGAGGTCCAGCGAGACGGTGGTCAGCGCCGGATGGAAAAACGAACTTTCATACGTGCCGTCGTAGCCAATCACCGATTTCTGGCCGGGGATGGTCAGCTGATTCTGATGAAAAGCGCTCAATACGCCGAGCGCCATTTGATCGTTGGCGACCAGCACCGCGCTGAACTGCGGCGTTTCGCGCAGCATCTGCAGTGCGCCGGCGTAGCCGCTTTGCGCATCCCAATTGCCGTGAATCACCGTTGTCGGCGTCAGGCCGTACCCATCCAGGGTTTCCAGCCAGTTTTTCAGTCGCAAGCGCGCCGAAACCGAACCGGCCGGCCCCGCCAGTAAGGCAAAGTCGCGGTGCCCCAGTTCATAAAGATACTTCACGCTGGCCCGCGTGCCGTCTGCCGGATTAAACGACACGTTGAATACCGAACTGTAAGGGTCAACATCCAGAAACAAGCAGAGAATATCGTCATTGTCGGCGGCGATGTGCTCTGCTTCTTCCGTCTCCAGCGGCACGTTGATGATAACCTTATCAACCCGCTGTGACTTGAGTTCATTGATAGAATCCTGAATGCTATGATTGACGTTCTCATCAATCATGGAAATCAGCACCTGATAGCTTTCCATATTCGCATATCTTTTCACCGCCGCCGCTACCTGCGAAGGCGCGTGCAAGGCCAGCGACGTGGTCACCAGCCCTATCGTCATGCTCTGTTTACCCACCAGTTGCTGGGCCAGCCGGTTGGGAACATAACGCAACAGCTCGATGGACTGCTCTACCTTGCGGCGCGTGGACTCGGAGACATTCGCAGATTTGTTCAACACCCGCGATACCGTCTGATAAGAAACACCCGCGTGGCGGGCAACATCTTCTAACGTAGCGCTTTTCGACTTCATGGTCAGGTTTCCCATCATGGTTTTACCGGGATTGTAGCAGTTGGCCCAGCGAAAAAACCATGTTCTGAACCCCACTCAGGCCAAATTACATGCAAGTATTACGTTCACATATCAAAAACCCGTGACACGCATCACCAATCATTACAAAACAAAATGATTTATTTGCATTAAATCACAATAAAACAACGAATCCGTTGCTCGTATTTACGCTTAGGCATTTTATTGAACGCGTAATGTGAACGTAATACATAACAACAAGAGGCCACCATGAACACCAAACTCCTTACTCTCTCTACCGCACTCACCGCCATACTGACCTCTCCGGCATTGCTGGCAGCAGAGGCCACCACCGTCCCCATTGATTTTCACGGCTATCTGCGCGGCGGCGTGGGGGTGTCCAATGATGGCGGCATGTCGCAATGGCAAAAAAACAAAGTGGGCCGTCTGGGTAACGAAAACGATACCTACGGCGAAGTAGAACTTGGCTCGGAGGTGTACAAGAAAAACGACGTCAGTTTCTACGTCGACAGCATGGTCAGCATGGTGTCGGATGGCTCCAACGATAACGAAACCACCATCGGCGATGACGCCCAGTTCGGCCTGCGCCAGTTGAACCTGCAAATCAAGGGGCTGGTCCCCGGCGACCCTAACGCCGTGATCTGGGGCGGTAAACGCTACTATCAGCGTCACGACCTGCACATTATCGATACCAAATACTGGAATATCTCCGGTTCCGGCGCCGGGATCGAAAACTATACGCTCGGCCCCGGCGCGCTTTCGGTCGCCTGGATCCGCGGCGACGCCAACGCGGTTGACGACCGCATCAACGGCAACAGCAACGTCAACATCAACTATGCCGATATTCGCTATGCCGGGCTGAACCCCTGGAAAGGCGCCTGGACGGAATTCGGCATCGACTACGCCATGCCGAACACCACCAAAAAACAGAAAGACTTCGGCGGCCTGTATGACGCGGACAACGGCGTAATGCTGACCGGCGAAATCAGTCAGGACATGCTGGGCGGCTATAACAAAGTGGTGCTGCAGTACGCCAACAAAGGGCTGGCGCAAAACATGGTGTCGCAGGGCGGCGGCTGGTACGACATGTGGAATCAGGTCAACAGCGCCACCGGTTATCGCGCCATCAACACCGGCCTGATCCCGCTCACCAGTCGGTTATCGTTCAACCACGTGTTGACCTGGGGTTCGGCTAACCACATCAACGAAGCGACCGACACCACCCGGCTGCTGTCGCTGGTAGGACGCCTGCAATACCAGTTTACCGATTATGTGCGCGGCATTGGCGAAGTGGGCGCCTTCACCCAGAAAGACAACTTCAAAAACGGCACCTCGTTTAAACAAAGCGGTGAGAAATACACACTGGCGCTGGCGCTGGCGGCAGGCCCGGCATTTATGTCGCGCCCGGAATTGCGCCTCTACACCTCTTATCTGAACGACAGTCAGGACGGCAAACCGTTCAAAGACGGCACCGCCAATAACACCTGGAACGTTGGCGTACAGGTGGAAGCCTGGTGGTAATACCCGGTGCTAATCGCCACAGATATTGCGTTTCTCCGGACGTTTATTTTCATCATTGTTTTTCTTCATCATTATTGCTTTCCCTGTTTAATTACGATATCGCTGTAATCGTTTTGAGGATAATCGCCGGGTTATCCTCTTTTTTATTTATACCCGTCATACTTCAAGTTGCAGGTGCGTTGGCTGCCCTCGCTCACCCCAGTCACTTACTTATGTAAGCTCCTGGGGATTCACTCGGTTGCCGCGTTACAAGGCTCATTCTGAGCCTTGCCCTAAAGGGCCAACGCGTTGCGTTGTTCAACACGCCAGCGTGTTGTCCCGCAACTCGAATTATTTTGGGTATATCCGTATATTTCGTATTTATTATCTGACTCAATTTAATGGCTTTTATTGACGGTGCGATTATTCCGGTCGGGAGAAATGTTCCTCCAGTAATTTACGTAAGGCATCCGACTGCTTACCGAATATGGCATGAACCTGTTGCCCAAGAATAATGACGCCCAACGCGCCTTCCTGTTGTAATCCTTGTGAATCAACCAGATTCAGGTTTTTTACCGTCACACGCAGCCGGGTAATACAGGCATCGACCTGCTCGATATTATCCCGCCCGCCAAATAACCGCAGCAGACGCTGAATCTGCTGTTTATCGTCGTCGCTTAATTCCGGCGTCGGTTTCGGATGCGAAAAATAACGCATAACAGAATGCAGACTGACCATGAGCATACTCCTCTGAAGGTATCGTACGGTACGCGGCGACGCCCGCCGGCGTGGCGGGTCATCGCCCAGAAGAAAGCGCCCATGCCGGCAGCGGCGATGGGCGCAGGCTGAACGCCGTCAGACCAGACGGCGACGAATCACCCGGCAATCCCAGGCGGAAAGGACAACATCCACCAGCGGCAACCCGGTCAGCATATCGCTATACCCGGCGGGCAACTGGATAGGCTGCGGCAACGCGCTGTAGTTTTCGATGAAGATAAACTCTTCGTCGCCGTTGGTACGGCGATGGGCCGTCACCGCCGGCGGCAGCGGGATATCCAGCGCCCGCGGCAGAGCCAGCTCACGCATGATGGCGGCAAAGAAATCGCGCTGGAACGCCAGATCGTTACGCGAGGTCACATACCAGGCTTTCCCTGCGCCGACGTGATTTACCGTCACCGCCGGCCGGCCGGCATAGAAATCGTCGCAGTAGCTGGCGAGCGCCGTCGCGCCTTCAAGGTGGATCAACTCGCACAGGTGGCGCGCCTGATACGGCCCTTTCAGCCCGATATCATTGTCCGCCAGCCCCAACACCCGGTTATATTCGCCGTCAGCCAGACAGTCGATCTCTTCTGACCAGATGCCCAGCACCGGGCGCAACGGGCCGGGGAATCCGCCCTGATAACACAGGTCGCTTTCGTTAACGATGCCGCTCCAGTAGGTCACCACCACGTGCCCGCCCTGCCGCACAAACTGCTCGACGCGCTCGGCAAACCCCGGCCGCACCATGTACAGCATCGGCGCAATCAACAGCCGGTAGCCGCTGAAATCGCAGTCGGCGTTGATGACATCGACGGCGATCCCCTGCTCCCAGAACGGGCGGTAGTGTTCCGCCACCGTTTTTTCGTACTCCAACCCGGCATTGCGCGGCCCCTGCGCATCATCCATCGCCCAGCGGCTTTCCCAGTCAAACAGGATCGCTACCTGCGCCTCTACCCGGCTGCCCGCCACCGCATCCAGCTGCGACAAAATCTGGCCGAGCTGCGCCACTTCGCGGCCGACGCGGGTATCGATATGGCCGACATGATCCACCACCGCGCCGTGGAATTTCTCCACCGAGCCGCGGCTCTTGCGCCACTGGAAGTACTGCACCGCATCCGCGCCGTGGGCCACCGCCTGCAGCGAGGAGAGAATATGCATACCCGGCTTCTTGAGTTTGCTGAGCGGCTGCCAGTTGGTGACGCTGGGGGTCGATTCCATCAACACAAACGGCTTGCCCTGCTTCAGCGAACGCATCAGATCGTGAAACAGGGCGATATAACAGGCCAGCGTGGCGTCGTCCTTGTCCCGGTGCCACATCGGGTAGCTGTCCCAGGAGATGAAGTCCAGCACGCGCGACAGCTGCCAGTAGTCGTAATCGTAAAAGTACTCCATGAAGTTGGTGGTCGCCGGGATAGCCGGGTTCACCCGCTTCAACGGGGCGATTTCCTGCGCGCAGAAATCGGTCGCCTGCGCGGTATTAAAGCGTCGCCAGTCAAGGTTCAACCCGTGAATGGACACTTCGCCCTGCGGCGCCGGCGATTCAATCTGTGACCAATCGCTGTAGGTATGGCTCCAGAAATCGCTCCACCAGGCGTGATTGAGGTTATCCAGCGTCTGGTAACGCGCCTGCAGCCAGGTGCGAAACGCCTGCTGACAGCGCTCGCAATGGCACTCGCCGCTGTATTCATTGGAAATATGCCAGCCGATCACCGCCGGGTGACGCCCGTAGCGCTCCGCCAGCAATGTATTGATTTTTTGAACCTTATCCCGATAGACCGGCGATGACAGGCAGTGATTGTGACGACCACCGTGCAGCGCCGGCACCCGATCGCGCCCTACGCGCAGCACTTCCGGGTAACGTTGCGACATCCAGGCCGGGCGTGCACCGCTGGGTGTCGCCAGAAACACCGAAATACCCTGCCGGTATAATTTATCGAGAACCTCATCCAGCCAGTCGAACCGGTACACGCCCTCCTGCGGCTCCAGTTTGGACCAGCTGAAAATACCGACCGACATTACATTGCATTTTACCTGTTTCATCATGGCGATATCGTCGTCAATAATGCCGGGGTAATTCTCCCATTGCTCCGGATTATAATCAGCGCCATGTAATAACCCATCGACCTTCGGATTCAAAGGCGGAAATCGTTTCATAAAACATCCTTAATACTGAATAGGCAGACGGTATATTCCCGCTATTTCACTATGCAGGCAGGCGGCAACCACATCATTCCCCAACAATAAGCCGGGGCCGCCAACGCGCCTGCACATAAAATATGACGGGGCATACCCAAAATAATTCGAATTGCAATAAAGCCAACGTACTTGCAACTGAAGTATGCCGGGTATTTACTTAAAGACTTTTATCGAAGGCAGCACCTCCCCCTGACAATTAAATAACGCCTGATTTTCACGGGCGTTGCCCAATTTCCAGTGGTCGTTGATGTAATTCATACCGGCTTCGGTGGCCCAGGTATTTCCCGGCGGCGTTATCCAGGTCGGTTCCCAATAGAACACGCCTTTACCGTGCTTTTTCGGTACGTCAATCACGCTTTGCATCAGGTCGCGGATGAAATCGGCCTGCCCTTGTACGGTGGCCGGGTAACCGCCCGCCGTCGCTTCCTTTTCGCTAAAGCTGTTTTCGGCGTTATCGCAGTTAGCCAGGGTGTAACCGTAGGCGGCCTCAACCACGATGACGTCCTTGTTGTAGCGCTGGCTGATGTCGTCCATGTTGGCTTTTAACGCGCTGATCGGGCCGTTCCAGTAGGTGTACATCGACAGGCCGATCACATCGAACGGTACGCCGCGCTTGGTGATTTCATCAAACCACCAGCGGAAGGTGTCGTTCTTGGTGCCTTCCGCCAGATGAAGCATGATTTTGACCTGCCCCGGCGAGCTGAGGTTTTCACGCAGGCCGGCGATCGCGGCGTTCAGCAGGCCGGCCAGCCGGTCGAATTCGCCGCCGCCCTGCCCCCAGCTTTTGCCTTCCGGCCACAGGATGCCGCCGTTAGCCTCATTGCCGATCTGCACCATATCCGGCAGCACCCCTTCCTTCTTGAAACGGGCGATGGTGTCGCGGGTATAGTCATGAATGGCGACTTTCAGTTGATCGTACGACAGGCTGGCCCAGGCTTTCGGCTTGAACTGCTTGCCGGGGTCGGTCCAGAAGTCGCTGTAGTGGAAATCCAGCAACAGCTTCATACCCTGCGCTTTGGCGCGTTTGGCCAGCGTCAATGTGGTCGCCAGATCGTTATCGCCGCCGCCGTAAGGACGTCCGGCGGCATCGCGGGGGTCAACCCACAAACGCAGCCGGATGTAGTTAACGCCATTCTTTTTCAGCAGCGCTACCGGGTCGACGCGCACGTGGTTTTCGTCATAAAACACGCCGCCCTGACGCTCCACTTCCAGCAACGTGGAGATATCCGCGCCCTTGATAAAATCGGCCGGGGCATTGCGCAGCGGTTTAATAACGACAGACTCCGCCGCCATGAGCGGCATCGCGCCCAGCGACAGGGAAACAGCCAGTAATGCGGGTATCATCTTTTTCATCGCGATTATCCTTTGGTACTGCCTGAGGTAAGGCCGGAGACAAAATATTTTTGCAGTATCAGGTAAAGCAACGCGACCGGCACGGCAATCAGCACCGCGCCGGCGGCGTAGGTGGTGTAACTGGCTCCCATTTTCTGCGCCACCAGGTTGTATAAACCGATAGGCAGGGTGTACTTATCCGGGGTGCGCAGGATGGTGCTGGACAGGATGAAATCCCCCAGCGGACCGGTGAAGGAAAACAGCGCCACCACGGCGATGATCGGCTTGGACAAGGGAATAATGATCTCGATGAAAATACGGAAATTGCCCGCCCCGTCCATGCGCGCCGATTCGTCAAGCTCGCGGGGAATCGCGTCCAGATAGCCCTTCATCAAATAGGTGTTCATCGGGATCATGCCGGCGACATAAATCAGCACCAGCGCCAAATGGCTGTTGATCAACCCCAGCAGCTGCGACAGCACAAAAATGGCGATCAGCGCGGAGAACTGCGGGATCATCTGCAACAGCAAAAACAGCATCAGGCCGTTTTGCCGCCCTTTGAAACGGAAACGCGAAAACGCGTAGGCGGTGAAACTGACGCTTACCAGCGTCAGCACCATGGTCAGGAAGCTGATTTTCATCGAGTTCCAGTACCAGGTCAGGTAATTGACCTGACCGTTGAACAGCTCCTCGTAATGCTGAAAGGACGGATTTTCCGGAATAATCGAGGTGCTCAACAGGCTGTTGCCGGCATTGAGCGACGCCCCGACCGTCCACACCAGCGGATAAATGATCACCACCGACACCGCGATAATCACCAGCCAGGACAGCGCAAGCCGAAGGGCTTTCTCGCGTTTGATACTTTTATGATGCACGCCCTGACGTTCGGCGCTCTGACGATGAATATCCTGACGGTTGATGCCTTGAGTCGTCGCCATCATTCTCCCCTTATGCCATCTCATCGTTCTTGAATGACCGGGTCGCCCGGAATTGCCACAGCGCCAGCCCGACCACGAAAATCGACAGCAGGATGGTGATGGTGGCGGCAATCGCATACTGGGACGACGACATCGTCAGTTTGTAAATCCAGGACACCAGAATGTCGGTGCCCCCGGCATTGGAACCGGCGACGGCGGGTCCGCCGTTGTTGAACAGATAGATGATGTTGAAATTGTTAAAATTGAAGGTGTACTGGGTGATGATGATCGGCGCGATGGAGTACAGCACCAGCGGCAGCGTAATGGTGCGCAGTTGCGTCCAGCGGCTGGCGCCGTCCATCGTGGCCGCCTCGTACAGATCGTCCGGAATGGCCTGCAACACGCCGGTGGTCATGGCGAACACAAACGGGAATCCGAGCCAGGTCTGCATCATGATCAACGCCGTTTTGGTCCAGAACGGATCGGTCAGCCAGGCTTTCGGGCTGATGCCCACAGACGCCAGAATGGCATTATTGATGACGCCGAACGAATCGTTGAACATGCCGGCGAACACCAGAATGGTGACGAACCCCGGCACCGCCCACGGCAGAATGAAAATCGTGCGGATCAGCGGCTTAAAGCGCAGATCTTTCTGGTTAACCAAAATCGCCAGCAACACCCCCACCGTACACTGCAACGTGGTCGCCAGCAGCGTCCAGACCACCGTCCACTGCAACACGTCCAGAAAGGTCGAGCGCCAGATGCTGAGGGTAAAAATGCTGACGAAGTTCTTCATCCCGACCCACTCCACCAGTTTGGCGGGCGGCGTGTGGTACAGGTTGTAATTGGTAAACGCGATGGCGAAACCGAACAGGATCGGGAAAATCACCACGAACACCAGCAGAATGAAGCCCGGAGTAATCATCAGGTAAGGAAAGCCCTCGCTCAACAGCAGGCGGTACTGCTGCCGCACGCTGTTCAGCGCCAGTCCGTCATCCCGCCGTTTGCCATTACGCCAGGCATCGTTTATCGACAAGGCGTAGATCAGCACGCCAAAGGCGATAATCAGCAGGCTGATGATCCCTTCCGCCAGCAGGAAGATAGAGTTGTCGCGCGGCACCTCTTCCCCCAGGGTGTACACGCCCCACAGGCCGGTACGCAGAAAGTCATGAAACACCCCCAGATAGCTGCCGAGCAGCACCAGAAAAATCATGCCCTTCGCCCACTGGCGATGATAAAACTGCCCGCCGCCGGGCAGCACCGCGCACAACGCCGCTACCCAGGCGTGGCGTCGGGTGCGCTTTTCCCCGGACAGGGGTTCGCCGGAACTGATAATCACACGCTGCTCCTTCTAGTCGCGGGAGGTCGCCCTCCCGCTCGGTGTGGCCTACTGCGTTAACGGATGACGGTTATTACTGATTGCTGGCCTGCATCGCCTCGACCTGCATCTTGATTTGCTTCACGGCGTTATCGAGCGCCGCTTTCGGCTCCTGTTTGCCGGTCATGCTCAGCTCCAGCGCCGCGTTGGCCGGCCCCCAGACTTCGCCCATTTCCGGAATGCCCGGCATCGGCACGGCTCTGGCGGCCTGGATGGCGACCGCGCTGGCTTTCTCGTCGTTTTTAATCAGCGGATCGTCAATCATGCTTTTTTGCGGCGGGATCTCGCCGGTGCGTTGATAGCGGACCTTCACGTAGCGCGGCTGGTTGATGAATTCGATAAACCGTTGCGCCAGCGCGTTGTCCTTACTCCAGGTCGAGACTACATACCCTTTCACGCCCAGGAACGAGCTCATCGGTTTGCCGTCCGGCAGCAGCGGCAGCGGCGCCACGCCGTAGTGAATGCCGGCGGCTTCATAGGGCTGGAACGCCCAGGGGCCGTTGATAACCGCCGCCGCTTTTTTCTCAGTGAACAGTGAATCGATGGCGTTCAGCCCGTTATCGCCGATGATCCCCGCCGGAAACAGCTTATCGGCGTAAAACTTACGCAGCAGCGTCACCGCGTCCACCGCGCCCGGCGTGTTCAGGCCGATATCCAACGGGTTGAGGCCGCCTTTGTCGTTTTTGCCGAAGCCTTTGTCATTTTTGCCGAAAATGTAGCCGCCCATCGGCCCGATCGCGCCCCAGCTGTAGTAGATCTGATCGAACTTCGCCAGCAGCCCGAACTTATTCTGCGCCTGCTGCTGCCGGGAAAAGTCATACCACTCCTGCAAGCTGGCCAGCGGTTTGCTCACCTGCTCCTTGTTGTAAATCAGCACCAGGGTTTCCACCGCTTTCGGCAGGCCGTACACCTGGTTGTTCATGCGAAATGCCGCCATCGACGCATCGGTGAAGCTGTCTTGCGCCGCCTGGTCGAGTTTCAGCGGCGCAATCAGCCCCTGCACCACCGCGCCGCCCAGTTGATCGTTGGGGATCACCAGCACATCGGGGCCGATGCCCGCCGGACCGTCCAGCCGCAGTTTTTCCAGCTGCTGGGCATACGGCATTTCCTGCAGGTTCACTTTGACGTTGTACTGTTTTTCGAAATCCCCGATGGCGTCCTTGATGCCATCCGATTTCCGGATATCTTCCCAAACGGTCAGCTGCTGCGCGGCATGTACCGGAAAGGCCGCCAGCTGGCCGGCAGCGGTGGCGGAGAGCAGTAGGGCGGTAAGCGTTTTGGTTTTCATTATCGACCTCATGTGAAGGTATAACATTTTTAAGCAAAAAACCTGGCACTTCGCATTAACAAAAACATCGTGGCTGATTTTATAGGGCTTTAAACACCCGGTTTTTCACCAGCGATGATGTTATACGCTACGCTACCAGTGGGGATATGACGACAGGAAAGTGACTATTGTGTGATCACAATTGCAGAAATGAAACATGCCGATAGGGCGCTAAAAACAAGGTGGTTATAGTCATCTCAACGTAAAAGCGCCGTCAGGCTGGTCCAAAAGTTTGTTATACGTAGTACATACACTTATCAGCACTACCCGGCCCGCCCCTGCGGTCACCGTATTGATAACCCGTTGAGGAAAAACGGATGTCCAGCATATGCTTAAAAAATGTCACCAAACGCTTTGGCAAAACGGAAACGCTGCACAATATCAATCTGGATATTCAGGCGGGTGAATTCGCGGTGTTTGTCGGGCCTTCCGGCTGCGGCAAGTCTACGTTGCTGCGGATGATCGCCGGTTTGGAAGAGATTAGCGATGGCAAAATTCTGATTGATGACGAAGTGATGAATGACGTCGCGCCGGCCCACCGCGGCGTGGCGATGGTGTTTCAGTCCTACGCGCTCTACCCGCACATGACGGTGGCGGAAAACATGGGCTACGGGCTGAAGGTCAACAAGGTGCCGAAGGCGGAGATTCGCCATCAGGTCGAAATGGTCGCCAAAACCTTGCAGTTGTCCCACCTGCTGGACCGCAAGCCTAAACAACTGTCCGGCGGCCAGCGCCAGCGCGTCGCCATCGGTCGCGCCATCGTGCGCAACCCGAAAGTGTTCATGTTCGATGAACCGCTCTCCAACCTCGACGCCGAACTGCGGGTCGACATGCGCCTGCACATCGCCAAGCTGCATCAGGAGCTGAAAACCACTATGGTGTATGTCACCCACGACCAGGTGGAGGCGATGACGCTGGCCGACAAAATCGTGGTGATGAACAACGGCAAGGTGGAGCAGACCGGCTCGCCGATGGCGCTGTACTACAACCCGGTCAACCGCTTCGTCGCCGGTTTTATCGGCTCGCCCAAAATGAATTTCCTGCCCGCGACCGTCGTCGCCTGGCAGCCGCATCAGTTGACCGTGACGCTGACGGCGGATAAAACGCTAACGCTGAACATCGAGACTACGCCGCTACAGCCCGGCGACGCCGTCACGCTGGGAATTCGCCCCGAGCACCTTGGCATTCAGCCATCGCATCAGGCCACGCTGGCCTTTCAGTGCGAAGTGGTGGAACGGCTGGGCAACAACACCTACCTGTTCGGCCAGTGCTACGGCCACGATGGCGTCAAAATCCTGCTGCCCGGCGACGTGCAGTTCCGCCCCTGGCAGGCGATTACCGTCGGTTTCGACGCCGTTCACTGTCTGGTGTTCGACGCCGAGGGTCTGCGCATCAACGCCGACGCCGCCGTTCCCGGCATGCACTGACGTCATCGCCACCGCTACCAGCGTCACTGCGCGGAACGGCATCAAACCGATGCCCGCTACGCCGCGCAGCTGACCTTGCCACCCTACCCCGCCATCGCCTTCTCATCCCGCGGCGGAGATGGATAACTCGCGCCGTCAGACCAATCAACGCCTATCCCAACAGGCACCTGTCAGGTGCAGGCAATGCCCGCGTTCGGTGAGGATAGCCGCCCTGATGGGGCATCGCGTTACCTTGTGGCGAAAGGGGGTTTATCATGCCGGCAACGCACGGTGAATAACTCGCGTCGCTAAGTGGGAATCGCGCGCCAGACCGTGTTCCTTATCTCCTATTGTTCCTATTTATCTGGCATCGCGTTCATCGCACATCGCTTTCATCTGGCATAACTCTTGCTGGATGACTCCTGCTGGATGGCTCTTACTGTTGATATCGACCGCGGGGTATACCGCGGTCTGACCATCATTTTGACGAACACCAAGAGGGACGTTATGTCCAACGTATTCGATCACTATCGTTACCTGCACACCATTCCGGAACTGGGATTCCAGGAATTCAAGACCTCCGATTATCTGGCCGCGCAGCTGGAAGCCGCGGGCTACCGTCTCACCCGCGGCGTCAACGGCACCACCGGCATCGTGGCGGAACTGAACAGCGGCGTGCCCGGCCCGGTGCTGGCGTTGCGCGCCGATATGGATGCATTGGGTCACATCATTGACGGTGAGTTTTGCGCCCGCCACACCTGCGGACACGACGCCCACTCGTCGGTGGTGCTGACCGCCGCTCAGGAACTGATGCGCGATGGCGTGGTGAAAAAAGGACGGCTGAAGATCCTGTTTCAGCCGGCCGAAGAGCTGGGTACCGGCGCCATCGCCATGGTGGAAGGCGGCGCCATCGACGACGTGGACATGATCCTCGGCTTTCACCTGCGCCCGGTGGAAGAGTGCCTGCTGGGCGAGGCGATACCGGCGATGCACTATTCCGCCAGCAGCACGCTGGAAGTCACCTTTCACGGCCAACCGGCGCACGGCGCGCGGCCGCATCTGGGCGTGAACGCGCTGGAAGCCGCCGCCAACGCCGTCATGGCGGTGAAGGCGGTTCCGCTGGCGCCGCACCTGACCTGGAGCGCCAAGGCTACCCGTTTTCTGTGCGACGCCGGCGTGACCAACTCCATTCCTGATAACGCCACGGTATGCTGGGACCTGCGTTCGTCGCGGAATGACGCGATGGACGAGCTGAAAGCAAAAGTGATCCGCGCCATTGAGTACAGCGCAGCGGCTTACGGCGCAACGACCGAGATCAAACTGCTAAAAGAGATTCCGGCGGCGGATATTCATGACGACGCCACCGCGCTGCTCAGCGCGGCGATCGTGGATGTGCTGGGCGAAGCCGGTCTGACCGCGCCCAAAAGCACCGCAGGCGGAGAAGACTTCTTCTTCTATCCGCGCCTCAAGCCACAGATTAAAGCTGGCTTCTGGGGGCTGGGCACCAATCTCAAACCGGGGCTGCACCATCCGGACATGCATTTTGAATTATCGTCGCTGGAAACCGGCGTGCAGGTATTCAAACGCTGCGTGGAAAAGATGCTGGGATAATATCAGGGCGTCCCCGGCAATACGCCGGGGACGCTTATCAGGAAAGGCACGAATTATTTAACCAGCGTCCACGAACCGTCTTCCCGAATAAAAGTAAAATTGACGATCTCTTTTTTGTTTCCAACCAGTGGCAATGACATATCCAAATCGACATTGCATTGATAGCCTTTATTTTCACTTCTGATGCAATTCAGCTTTTTTAACGAATTGATTTTAAGCACCATCTCATCATTAAAAAGCGTGCCGACTTTTTTTTTAATTTCCTGATTAGTTTGAGCCACCATATCGTCAACCGCGTACCGAATATCCTGCTCGGTCGGTTCGCTGCCGCCACATCCCGATAACACGACGGCAATCAACGCACAGAAAGCGGCTTTATTTATCATCATCACAGACATCCCTATTAAAACGTGCATAAACCCGTCATACTTCAAGTCGCAGGTACGTTGGCTGCGTTACTCGGCCCATTTCATGGGCTTCGCCCTAAAGGGCCAACGCGTTGCGTTGTTCAAAACGCAGCGCGTTTTGTCCTGCAACTCGAATATTTAGGGCATAACCCCTATAAATGCCTATTCAGCGGCAAAGCGGCATATCTGAATATACCTGTCGTTTTTCGCGTTGCAGACACGTTGCCATCCTTTGCTTCCGGCATGGCCGCACGTATGCCGCCAGGGTTTCTTTCATCCGGCGACTGGCCTCCGCCTGTCGACGTAATAACCGCCGCCTGCCAGCCAGATCATCAAAAATAAACAAATTATTCACATTACGATTACCGCTGAATAAACTGCACGACGGTATTATCATAAAGCCGACCAAACACATAGTCATTCTCTTCCCAGCTCTTGCAATGGAGCAAAAATCAATCAGACAACTATAAAAAATGGATCCCTATCACATTCATTTTTACAATATTGCGAGTGTTTCATAAATAAAAATGACATAAATCTCTTTTCAAAATTAGAAAATAAAATAGATGATATTCACATCAGGTTAATTTTCAAAACAGCGGTTTATTTTTCTCGCCCTTTTTATTTTTTGCTCTATAGTAATCACGATACATTCAGGAAGTACCCGCTTTTATTTCTTTCTCTCAACTGAATGAGAGTCAATACCTGTGGGATTTACAAGGAGATTGTATGTTTAAGTATGTAATACCTCTGTGTGCACTCACTCTGGCGGCACCGTCATTCGCCGCCCAAACCACACTGATGCTGTCCCAGAAAAGCGATGTTAATTATCTGGGCTGGTCTACCGACGAAAGTAAAGTGGCGCGTCAGGAAGTTTATCGCGGCACCACCAGCAATCCTGACCTGCGTGAACGTATCGCCGTACTGGACGCGGAAACCCGTACCTTTAAAGATGCCGACACCAATAGCGGCCTCAACTACTGGTACTGGGTGGACGTAGTAAGCGAAGATCAGGCTCAGATCGAATCAAATGCCGTCACCACCGCGCCGAACACCGGCCCGCTGCGCGCAGCGAAAGCCAGTTCCGAGTGTAAGCCGGGCGCCACATTCGAAAACCGCACGGTGGACTGCGGCGGCGTGACCATCGGCACCTCCTGCCCGAATGACAGCGATAAACAAAAACCGCTGATCATTCTGAAAAACGCCACGGTGAAAAACCTGCGTATTTCCGCCTCCGGCGGCGCGGACGGCATTCACTGCGACAGCGGCAACTGCACCATTGAAAACGTGATCTGGGAAGACATCTGCGAAGATGCCGCAACCAATAACGGCAAAACCATGACCATCGTCGGCGGGATCGCGCATAACGCCAAAAATGGTTACGGCGGCAAGCCGGACAAAGTGCTGCAGCACAATTCCAAAAACAGCACCACGGTGGTGAAAGGCAACTTCACCCTGACCGGTGAACACGGGAAATTGTGGCGCTCCTGCGGCGACTGCTCCAACAACGGCGGCCCGCGTTTCCTGACCGTTACCAGCGCTACCGTTAACGGCACCATTGACAGCATCGCCGGCGTTAACCGCAACTACGGTGACGTGGCAACCATCAGTGGTCTGAAAATCAAAGACTACAAAGAAGGCAAACCGCCAGTCTGCGAAGAGTTCAAAGGCGTGGTGAAAGGCCAGGGAACATCAGAGAAGTACGGTGAAAAATGGGACACCGCCAACTGTAAGGTTAGCCGTTCAGGCGTCAGCAAACTCTGACAGGGTCGTCTGACCGGTTGAAACACAACACGGGCTTCCTGGCGTATCAACCAGACAAGACCGGGCTACCCGCCCGGTCTTTTTTATTGTCAGTGACCGAGGTCACTCCGCTACACGGGCCGCCAGCGCCTCTACCCGGCGTATCGCCTGACGCACCTGCTGCTCCGTCACAGTAAACGGCATCGTTGCCATATCCGGCGCATCAACCGATGCGCGAACGATCGCCGTCAGTTCCTCCTCCGACAAATCCGGGCAGATCGCCGCCAGCGTCAACGGCACCGCACAGGCCTGAGCCAGCCGAATCGCCGCCAGCAATTCTTCATCGCTGCGCTGCTCCAGCGCCAGCAGGCACAGATTGCCGAAGCCGACCAGCAGGCCGTGGCCGAATTCGCGGGTCTTGTCGCAGACGGTAAACCCTTCGTACAACGCATGGGCCGCCGCCGCGTGCGCGCCGCTGGCCATCAGCGAGGTCAGCCCGGCGAACAGGAAGATAGCGTCCAGCACCTGATCGAGCGCGTCGTTGTGCTGCCCGGCCGTCACGGCGCAGCAGGCTTCCTCGCCGTATTGTTCGATCAACCGAAAGCAGATTTCACTGTTGGCGCGCGACGACGCGGCAAAACCGCTGTCGTTGCCGCCGTTATCGATAGCGCGAAACTCATACCACTTCGCCAACGTATCCCCCAGCCCGGCGGCCAGCCAGCGCAGCGGCGCCCGCGCCAGCAGCGCACTGTCGATCACTACCGCCGCCGGCGCTACCGGCAGGTGGTGCAAATCGTGGAAATGACCGTCGTCGTGATAACGAACCGACAGCGGTGTCACGGCGGCGCAGGTCGCGGCAATCGTCGGCAACGTCACCACCGGAATGCCGCACTGGAACGCCACCGCTTTACCGGTGTCCAGCGCCTTGCCGCCGCCTACCGCCAGCAACACATCGCTGTCGGTTTCGCGCACCCGCGCGCACAGCCGCTCAATCTGATTGACGCTGCACTGCTCGCCAGACCACTCCACCGCGGTCAGCGTCACCCCAGACTGCCGCAGTTGTTCGATAATCAGAGTCTGCGCCGCCGCCAGCGCCTGATGCCCTCCCGCGACCAACACCCGACTCCCGAGACGGGCGCAAATCCCGCCCAACTGTTGACTGACTCCGGCGCCACGCAACACCGTGGCCGGAAAGAAAACCTGCTGCATTATGATAATTCCTGCCTGCTGTCGTTATATACCCTAAATAATTCGAGTTGCAGGAAGACGGCAACCGAGTGAATCCCCAGGAGCTTACTCAAGTAAGTGACTGGGGTGAGCAAGGGCAGCCAACGTACCTGCAACTTGAAGTATGACGGGTATAAAAAGTGTTATGAATAACAAACCATTACTACAAAACCACACACTGGGCACCATATCATTGTCTTATCCACTTTTGCCTCGGGCCGGCAGGCGCAGGCCGCCATGAACGCACAGGCTGCCCCTTGTCGGCTTATACCCAAGCGCATCAGCACTGGCACCGCCGGGTTCAGCGCCATCGCGCCCGATGACGGCTACTGCCCATTGACCGGGAGAAAGACCATGTTTTCGATCAGAGAAATACAGCCTGCGGATAGCGAACAGGTTATCGCCTTGCATTTCGCCGGCTTGCGGGAAAGCGGCTCGCTGTCTCCTGATACATCGCTGGACGCCGATTTGTACGCCATTGCCGAGCACTACCCTCAACACCGCGCCCGTTTTCTTGTCGCCGTCACGACGGAAGCAGAACCGGAATATGTGATTGGCATGGGGGCGATCCGCCTGCTGTCCGACTCGGTTTGCGAGATTAAACGAATGCGGGTGGCCGCCGGATTTAGACAGGGCGGCATCGCTCAGGCGATTTTGGATCAGCTATTCGCGTTTGCGCAGGGCATCGGCGGCGTCCGATCAATGATTCTGGACACCGCCGAAGCGCAGACCGCCGCCCAGCGTCTTTATGAAAAAAACGGTTTCGTTCTGGATTCCCGCAAAGATATCGGCGGGATAGCGAGCCTGATCTATAAAAAAGCCCTGCGGTAGCGCGGCACGTCCGTAGTCGGTCATAGAAGGACGGTCTGCCGACCGCCCTTTTTTAGCGCCTGATTTTTACTTCACTCGTGCGGCTTCACCATCGGCAGATTCAGCTGATGCGCCGCCGCACAGGCTTCGGCGACGTCGTAACCCGCATCGGCATGGCGCATCACCCCGGTAGCCGGGTCGTTCCACAGCACCCGCGCCAGCCGGGCATCGGCCTGTTCGCTGCCGTCGCAGACGATCACCATCCCGGCGTGCTGGGAGAAGCCCATGCCGACGCCGCCGCCGTGATGCAGGCTGACCCAGGTGGCGCCGCCCGCCGTATTCAGCAGCGCGTTGAGCAGCGGCCAGTCGGACACCGCGTCCGAACCGTCCTGCATCGCTTCCGTTTCCCGGTTGGGCGAGGCCACCGAACCGCAGTCCAGGTGGTCGCGGCCGATAACGATCGGCGCTTTCAGCTCACCGTTGCGCACCATCTCGTTGAACGCCAGCCCGGCCAGATGCCGTTCCCCCAGCCCCAACCAGCAGATGCGCGACGGCAGTCCCTGAAAAGCGATGCGTTCGCGCGCCATGTCCAGCCAGCGGTGCAGATGGTGATTATCCGGAAACAGCGCCTTCAACTTCGCGTCGGTCTTGTAGATGTCCTCTGGATCGCCGGACAGCGCCACCCAGCGGAACGGCCCCTTGCCTTCGCAAAACAGCGGGCGGATATAGGCCGGGACGAAACCGGGGAAATCAAAGGCGTCGCGCACGCCTTCATCAAACGCGCGCTGGCGGATATTGTTGCCGTAATCCACGGTGGGCACCCCCATGTGGCAAAAATCCAGCATCGCCTGCACATGCACCGCCATCGAGGCGCAGGCGGCTTTCATCACCCCCTCCGGGTCGCTGATGCGTTCCTGTTGCCAGCGCGCCACGCTCCAGCCCACCGGCAGATAACCGTTGAGCGGATCGTGGGCGGAAGTCTGATCGGTAACGATATCCGGTTTCATGCCGCCGGCTTTGGCGCGTTTCACCAGCTCCGGCAACACCTCGGCGGCGTTACCCAGCAGGCCGACGGAGATGGCTTTTTTCTGTGCACAGGCATCGGCGATCATCGCCAGCGCGTCGTCGATGCTGTCGGTCTTGTAATCCAGATAGCGGGTGCGCAGCCGAAAATCGATGCGGGATTCCTGACATTCCACCGCCAGCACCGATGCTCCGGCCAGCACGCCGGCCAGCGGCTGGGCGCCGCCCATACCGCCGAGACCGGCGGTGAGGATCCATTTGCCGCTCAGGTCGCCGTGATAATGCTGACGGCCGGCTTCGGCGAAGGTTTCATAGGTACCCTGCACGATGCCCTGCGCGCCGATGTAAATCCACGATCCGGCGGTCATCTGGCCGTACATCATCAGCCCGGCCTTATCCAGTTCATGGAAGTGTTCCCAGGTGGCCCAGTGCGGCACCAGATTCGAGTTGGCGATCAATACCCGGGGGGCGTCGGCGTGGGTGCGAAACACCCCGACCGGCTTGCCGGACTGTACCAGCAGGGTTTCATCCGCTTTCAGCTGGCGCAGGCTAGTCAGAATGGCGTCAAAGCAGGCCCAGTTGCGCGCCGCCTTGCCGATGCCGCCGTACACCACCAGATCCTCCGGGCGCTCGGCCACATCCGGGTCGAGGTTGTTCTGGATCATGCGGTAGGCGGCTTCGATCAGCCAGTTTTCACAGTGCAGTTCAGTTCCGTGCGGCGCACGCACGACACGGGCAACAGAAGACGTAGTCGAAGAAGAGGTGGTCATGGCGGATTCCTTATCAAACGAGCGCCGGTTCGGCGGCATAACTGGGCAATAATGCGGTGATGACGGACGGCCAGCGCTCACGGCTGGCCCACTGGCGCATCAGGTCAATATCGGTCGCCATCAGGCGGTCGCGGTCCAGAAAAGCGACCTGTTCACGCACCTGCGTCAGTTCGCGCTCCAGCAACGGCGAGCTTTTCAGCGGACGATGGAAATCGATGCCCTGCGCGGCGGCCATCGCTTCAATTCCCACCACGGTGGCGGTGTTAAAGCACATGCTGCCGAGACGGCGGGCGGCGTAGGTCGCCATCGATACATGGTCTTCCTGATTGGCGGAGGTGGGCAGGCTGTCCACGCTGCCGGGATGGGCCAGCGACTTGTTCTCCGACGCCAGCGCGGCGGCGGTTACCTGGGCGATCATGAAGCCGGAGTTGACGCCGCCGTCGTTAACCAGAAACGGCGGTAGCCCGGACAGCGTGCTGTCGAGCAGCAGCGCCATACGCCGTTCGGAAATCGCGCCGATCTCCGCCACCGCCAGCGCGATGATGTCGGCGGCGAACGCCACCGGTTCGGCGTGGAAATTGCCGCCGGAGATCACCTCGTCGGTTTCCGGAAACACCAGCGGATTATCCGACGCGGCGTTGGCTTCGATGCGCAACACGCGGGCAGCGTGCTGTAGATTGTCCAGACACGCGCCCATTACCTGCGGCACGCAGCGAATGGAGTACGGGTCCTGTACCCGGCCGCAGTTGACGTGCGACTGCAAAATTTCGCTGTCCGTCAGCAAGGCGCTGACCGCCGCCGCTACCGCAATCTGTCCCTGCTGACCGCGCGCCTGATGGATGCGGGCGTCAAACGGCTTCACCGAGCCTTTGATCGCCTCCAGCGACAACGCGCCGGCCACCAGCCCGGCGGCAAACACTTTCTCGGCCTCGAACAGCCCGCGCAGCGCCAGCGCGGTGGATACCTGGGTACCGTTGAGCAGCGCCAGCCCCTCTTTCGGCCCCAGCACCAGCGGTTCGACGCCGGCCCGCGCCAGCCCGTCGGCCGCCGGGATCAGCACGCCGTCGACCCGCGCCTGCCCTTCTCCCAACAGCAGCAGCGACAGATGCGCCAGCGGCGCCAGATCGCCGCTGGCGCCTACCGAGCCTTTCTCCGGAATGCAGGGCATCACCCCGGCGTTGAACAACGCCAGCAAGGTATCGATCACCTGCAACCGTACCCCGGAATGCCCGCGCGCCAGGCTGATGACTTTGGTCGCCATCACCAGACGCAGCACGTCATCCGGCAGCAGGTCGCCGATGCCCACGCTGTGCGACAGCACCAGATTGCGTTGCAGCTCCGCCAGCCGGTCCGCCGGAATGCGGGTCTGGGCCAGCTTGCCAAAACCGGTGTTGATGCCATAGACCACCCGGTCCTGACGGATAATGCCCTGCACCGTTTCCTGCGCCGCCGCGACCGCCGCGCGCGCCTGCGCTTCCAGCGTCAGGGTAACCTCTCCCTGATAAATGGCGCGCAGCGTGGCGAGGTCCACCGCGCCGGGCGTCAGGCAATAGCTTCGGGTTTGTGACATATATCTAATCCTGTATAGACAAGTAGAACTAAAAAAATCCGGCTGACGTATTTTCCATTATCCAGCCGGTACGCATGTCTCATCCTGCATTCCCCGGCAGACGGGCCGCTCAATGCGCCAGCGCCTGCAGGGTTTCACTGCGAATCTCTTCCGTCACCCGCGCTTTCAGCGCCATAAATTCCGGCGAGGTTTTAAGGGTATAGTCTCTCGGCCAGGGAAAATCCACCGCCACTTCGGTTTTAATCCGCCCCGGCCGGGCGCTGAAAATCGCCACCTTGTTAGCCATAAAAATCGCCTCATCGATGTCGTGGGTGACAAATAACACCGTCTTGCGCGACGACTCCCACACCGACAACAGCAGTTCCTGCATCATGACGCGGGTCTGGTTATCCAGCGCGCCGAACGGCTCGTCCATCAGCAGCACTTTCGGGTCGTTAGCCAGCGCGCGGGCAATGGCGGTGCGCTGCTGCATACCGCCGGAAAGCTGGCGCGGATAGTGGTGTTCGAATCCGTGCAGCCCCACCTGATGCAGATAATAATCGCTGCGTTCACGCTGCTGCGCCTTGCTGATGCCGCGCTCCTGCAAACCGAAACAGATGTTCTCGCGCACCGTCAGCCACGGAAACAGGGTGTAACTCTGGAACACCATGCCGCGATCGGCGCCGGGGCCGTCCACCAGCGCGCCGTCCAGCCACACCTCGCCGCGGGTCGGCGCGTCCAGCCCGGCGATGATGCGCAGCAAGGTCGACTTGCCGCAGCCGGACGGCCCCAAAATGGTGACGAAGTCGTTTTCATGCACCTGATAGTCGATGGGCTGCAACGCAGGAATCGCCTCCCCGTGCGGACCGGTGAACACCCGCTCCACCTGACGAATGGTCAGTTTGCTGTATTTCATCGTATGCTCCAGGCGAATAAACGGCGGTTGGCGGCCTTGAACAGGAAGTCGGACAGCAGCCCAATCACCCCGATGACGATAATGCCGAAGATGATTTGCCCGGTGTTGAGCAGCGCCTGGCTGTCGACAATCATGTGGCCGATGCCGCTCGACGCGCCGATCAGCTCGGCGACGATCACGTAGGTCCAGGCCCAACCCAGCACCAGCCGCAACAGTTCGGCGATATCCGGCGCGGCGCCGGGGATCAGCACCCGGGTGACCACGCTGCGGCTGGAACAGCCGAGCGTATAGGCGGCTTCGACCAGATCGCGGCGGGCGCTGCCGACGCTGACCGCCACCATCAGTACAATCTGGAAGAAAGAACCGATAAAAATCACCAGGATCTTCTGCATCTCGCCAATGCCGGCCCACAAGATCAACAGCGGCACGAACGCCGACGCGGGCAGATAGCGGCAGAACGACACAAAAGGTTCGAAGAACGCTTCCACCAGTTTGTACGCCCCCATCAGGATGCCGAGCGGCACCCCAATCAGCGCCGCCAGCAGAAAACCGGCCGCCACGCGCATCACCGTCATGCCAATGTCCTGCTGAAAGCCGTAATCGGTAAACAGCAGCACGCCTTCATGCAACATGGTCAGCGGGTCAGCCAGAAAAGTGACGGACACCGCGCCGCTGAACGTCACCAGCGACCACAGGCCGATAAACAGCACGAAGAAACCGATGCCGAGCGTCCAGCGCAGGCGCGTCGATACCGGGCGCAGCGGCACCATCAGTGGGTTGTGCACGCGTGTCGGCGCCTCCGGCAGCGCCGCCGGGGCTAACTTCGCCGCTCGGGTGAGACTGCTCATGTCCGCCTCCTTCATCGGTTATTTCACGTAGCTGGCGTCATACAGCGCGGAAATATCCGGCTTCTGGCGGATAACTTTGGCCTCCAGCAGCAATTTGGCCGCCTCCTGGCTGAAGGTGGCGATCTCGCCGCTGAAAAAGGCGCGGTTTTGTTCACGGTCCTGCCAACGCAGGTACTGAGCCGACTGAGCGAACTCCTTACCACTGGATTTCACCGCCGCGCCCATGATGTCGTAGGCGTTGTCCGGCTGGGTTTTGATCATCTCCAGCGCGTCAAAATAGCTCTCCACCAGCGCTTTCCCTACCTGCGGGTGCTGTTTCAGGAATGCGGGCGTGCAGCCGAGGGTGTCCATCACCATCGGGTAATCGAGGGTGGTAACCAGAATTTTCCCTTTGTCCGGCTGCTGGCGCACGGAGGACAGATAAGGCTCGTAACTCATGGCGGCGTCATTCTGCCCGGCGACGAACGCCTGCGCCGCGGCCTGCGGCGACAACGTCGCCACTTTTACGTCTTTCAGGCTCATGCCGTTTTTATCCAGAATCCACGCCAGCGCGAAATACGGCGAAGTGCCGGGCGCATCCACGCCGATGGTTTTGCCCTTCAGGTCGCGCACGCTGGCGATGCCGTTACGCACCGCCAGCCCGTCAGCGCCATACGATTTGTCGAGCTGGACGATCTGTTTGAGCATCACGCCGCTGGCCGCCCAGGAAACGTAGGTTTCCACCGTGGTGGCGGCGCACTGAATCGCACCGGACGCCACCGCCAGATGGCGGTCCTTCTGCGGGATCATTTTCAGATCGACTTTCAGTCCATGCTTTTGGAAAATGCCGGCCTTGTCCGCCAGCGTCAGCGGCGCGAAGCCGGTCCAGCCGGAAATGCCGATAGCCACCGGCGTTTCCTCTGCCTGCGCGGAAACGGCGGCGACCAGACAAACTGCCATCAACGAGATTTTCCAACCGGTACGACCTGATGCTGTACTCATGTTTCTGCTCCTGTCAGGAAAAGAAAAAGCGATGGACCGCAAGTGTTATAGTCTTGTCTATACAAGCAAGGGTCATGCCAGCACAGCGAAACTGGCGAACGGACGGGAAAAACAGCGGAAGCATGCGGCAGGAATGGGCATCAACCCCGGAGGAAGCACAGCAGAACGCCCTATAACGGTGCGCCCTGCCCTGTTTTCAGTCATGCAAATGGCATTGCGCTGTTTGAGGCTGTTGACAAACCAATTTAAGTATCAGGCGAATGGGTTTTCCGGCGTTAAAACTGTGCTGAGGCGGACGACTTCGCCGGGTGAGCCGCATGGACGCGGCGAAAGTCCGTGCCGCTCCGGACAAAAACGCCGGGAGCGTTTTTGAACAGCGTTTACGCTGGCCCGTAGGGCGAGCCCCAGGGATGGGGCGAGTAACCGCGTCACGGGCGGCCCGAACAGTGAAGGCGAACGCCGAAGGAACCGCGCAGCGGCACAGTTTAGCCACCAGCCAGAGGTCAAGGAGAGGCGGCGCTGGGCCTCTCCTTGTCGTGCGAGTGATGAAATAACAGAGAAACAATGTGGCTTATCCCGCACGAAACCATTCACTGGTCAAACAGGCATCACCATTCACAAAACACCCCGGCTGTTTGTCAACAGCTGTAAACGGCATTACGCCATCAGGCGGCGCGCAAGCCGATAAAACCATAATACTGCGACGGCCCCGTGATGGCCTGGGCGCCGGCCTGCTGTAACGACGCCAGCACATCTTCGTCGGAAACATGGAACTGCCATGCCCGGCTGACCGCCGCTTCGGCATGCTCTTCGGCGGTGAATTGCCCGGCCAGCTCCAGCGCCGATGTAAAGGCGCTCATATCCGGTAGGTAAGCCGTAAAGCCATCGCCTTTCAGCGCGCTGGTGGCGATCCCCAGCCAGTTGCAAATCGACGCCTTAATGTGCACATCTTCGCGATCCGCCTGACGGGAGCGTTCGATCAGCGCCTGCGTTTCGCTGTCCACCAACCGGTCCGAGACAATCAGCGCTTCTCCCTGCAACCAGGCTTCCGGCGGGCAGTCTTTACTGGCCTGCCGCAACGGAATATGCGGGTTGATCTCCATCGGGTAAATACGGCACACCAGCGGGCGCCGATCATAAATCCGGCAGCGCAGATCCTCATCCAGATGCCGGCAGGAATCAGGGTTGTAGGCCGCAAACGTGATCGCGATAAACGCCCGGGTTTCGCCGCTGATCACGTCACAGGAGCGCGACTGGGCATGCTGGCGCTGTTCCGGCAGGATACCGATGCCATTTTGCAGAAACCCTTCGGCAAGAATAATGATTTGCCCACCGTCCAACGCCCATTCACGGGCTTCAGCCAGTGTCAGGGGTACATGATGCCCCATGCAGCATTTGCCGCATCCTACACAGGAAAACGATGTATCCATTGATGATTAACCCTTATTTAAAACCTATGCGCACAAAACAGGAAGAGAGCTGACGGAGGCCGTTTCAGTGAGCGATTGAAACCGATGAAAACGTCCTCTTCTGATGGCGACTGAAGCCACTATTCAGACTCAGAATTTCGTAAAGATAACGTCAATATAACGTTAAGGATCGATATTTTGATAAATTTACAAAATGTGGGGAGATACCGCACAGCCCAGGTCATTACTGGCCTGAGCCGTATTCGCTGGCTCGTGAGAGGATCAGGCAATCGAATGATCGACTGCCTGTAAAATGAAAGGATGGGTAAAGCCGCGCCTACCCTAAGCGAAGATGAAAAACACCGCGCGCAAGCATGCAATTACCCTTTATTTCTGTCCTGCCCATCACTGATAAAATAGGCAAACTCGGCGGCGTGAATCCGATCTTCGGTCGCGGTCGCTATTCCTATCTTCTCCGCTGCCTGATTGTTCAGAAAAAGATGGGCGTCTTCGCTGTATAACGCCTTGTTCATCGCCTCATCGCTCAGGGTCGTACACTGGCGGTAAACATTTTTCAGCATGTCGACGTAGTAATACGCGAGCTTTTGATCGCCAGATAGGCGGCGTGCCCGCTATCCAGATCGCCGCCCGCGCTGTTGATATATCAATAGAGATCATGAGCGTTTTTGAAGCGCATATTGGCTTCGTCCAGCGCCATCGTCAGCTCGTTAATCTTTTCTTGATTGATATTTCCGTTGAAATGCATTTTTACCGCGGTGACGGCATCCGGCGCGACGCCCGGCGTGGTTACCGTTTTCAGATTTGCCATCGCGGTCGCAGGTAACACAGCCAGCAGCAGGCAGAGGCGTTTATTCATGATCTTCTTCCTCGGTGGTTATCCAGGTTATCGCACGCAATACCGTGCCAGACAGCATGTAACTTACTGTGTTACAGGCCGTCTTTCCGTGGGAACGCCAAAACGTAACCGGATGTGATGACATTTTCCGTCAGCGGTTTTGTTGCCGAAGAGAACAGGTTGTCTATACAGGATTGGTCGTTGTTCGCTACACTGCGATCATCTGTTGCCTTTGAGGATGACGCCTTGACCGACCTGCAAACCGCTTCCCAACTTGCCGCCGCCATGAGTGATACCCCCGCGCCGATCTACCAGCGGGTAAAACAGGCGATTATCAGCCAGATTCGCAGCGGCGTCTGGCAGTCGCATCAGCGGGTGCCGTCGGAAAGCGAGCTGGTAAATGAACTGGGCGTCAGCCGTATGACCATCAACCGGGCGTTGCGGGAACTGACCAGCGAAGGATTTCTGGTGCGGATGCAGGGCGTGGGCACGTTTGTGGCGGAACAGAAGGCGCACACCGCGATGCTGGAAGTGCATAACATCGCCGATGAAATCGCCGCCCGCGGTCATCGTCACAGCAGCCGGGTGCTGGTGCTGGAAACCCTTAGCGCCGATGGCGATCAGGCCGCGCAACTGGATATCGCCCCCGGCCAGCCGCTGTTTTACTCGCAAATCGTGCATTACGAAAACGACGTACCGGTACAGCTGGAAATCCGTTACGTCAACCCGCAGGTGGCGCCGGACTATCTACAGCAGGATTTCACCCGCGATACGCCGCACAGCTACCTGAGCCGCGTTGCGCCATTGACCGCCGGCGAGCACCGGGTGGAAGCGGTCGCCGCCGAACCGCATCAGCGCGACCTGCTGGCGCTGGGCGAGCAGGAACCCTGCCTGTTGATCCGCCGCCGCACCTGGCACGGCTCGCGGGTCGTCACCGCCGCGCGTCTGTTTTATCCCGGTTCCCGCTATCAGCTATTCGGCCGTTTTGGCGGCTAGTCGCTACTCCCTGATAATTCTGACCGCTGCAACCCGCCGGTTAAAAAAACAAAAACCTGATTTTTACCATGCCGTTACCAGCATGGTAAAAATCAGGTTCTGCAAGCAATACCACGAGCGATAAATATTATGAGCGGCAAATAGCATGATCGATAAATGGCATGATCAGCAAATAACATGATCAATAGTCAGGAAAGCGGGCGGAATCGGCAATGTTGCATCACAAGGGGAGACAAGTTCCACATCAGTGCCAAAACCACCCGCTTTTATTCAGTAGCTATTGGTTATCGTTAACTATTTTACACCGCCGAAATGCAATGCCATGACAACGCCGTTAACGAATATAGCGGTCAATCAAATTGAAATTCAGATAGCGGTATGTATCGTCCGCAGTCTTGTCCACCTGCACCATGTACTGCTGGTACTCGTCCGGCGTCGGCAGACGCCCCAGCAGCGACGCCACCGCCGCCAGTTCGGCTGACGCCAGATACACATTGGCGCCCGCTCCCAGACGGTTCGGGAAGTTACGGGTCGACGTCGACACCACCGTCGCGCCATCCGCCACCCGCGCCTGGTTGCCCATGCACAGCGAACAGCCGGGG